>ERZ791695.41-NODE-41-length-133974-cov-11.2705_pt1 | contig 133974 bp, 115 predicted proteins | sample MGYA00509956_ERZ791695 | MGnify/ENA primary metagenome ERZ791695 (study PRJEB30046, sample SAMN00715234) | human gut metagenome | study: EMG produced TPA metagenomics assembly of the A metagenome-wide association study of gut microbiota in type 2...
CGTTTTTACGTAGGGCGTTGCCCTACGCTATATAATTAAGCCCTTTCAGGGCACTCCGCAAAATTATCATTTATTGACCTGCCTATTTTTATCCTACAATGTTTTATTTCTCAATTTTTAATTCTCAATTCTTAATTTATCATTACCTTTGCCACACTAACTAACATTACGTAATAAAATAAGAAACTTATGGCAACACCTCCGTTTAAGTATCAGCCCATGTTTGAAAAGGGAAAAGATACAACTGAGTATTATCTGCTTACAAAAGACTATGTATCAGTAAGCGAGTTTGAAGGAAATCCCATCCTGAAAATTGAAAAAGAAGGTTTGACTGCGATGGCTAATGCTGCTTTTCGTGATGTATCATTCATGCTTCGTCGTTCGCACAACGAACAAGTTGCTAAGATTCTGAGTGATCCGGAAGCAAGCGAAAACGATAAGTATGTGGCGTTGACTTTCCTGCGCAATGCAGAAGTTGCTTCAAAAGGCGTACTTCCATTCTGCCAGGACACCGGTACTGCTATTATCCATGGTGAAAAGGGACAGCAGGTATGGACTGGATATTCTGATGAAGAAGCACTTTCACTGGGCGTATATAAAACATACACTGAAGAAAACCTGCGTTATTCACAGAATGCGCCTCTGAATATGTATGATGAGGTAAATACAAAATGTAACCTCCCTGCACAGATTGACATCGAAGCTACCGAAGGTATGGAATATGAATTCCTTTGTGTAACAAAAGGTGGTGGTTCTGCCAACAAGACATATTTGTATCAGGAAACAAAAGCGATCCTGAATCCCGGTACATTGGTTCCGTTCCTGGTTGAAAAGATGAAGACATTGGGAACAGCCGCTTGTCCTCCTTATCATATCGCTTTCGTAATCGGTGGTACTTCTGCTGAAAAGAACCTGTTGACAGTGAAATTAGCTTCTACTCATTTCTATGATAACCTGCCGACTACCGGAAACGAATATGGTCGTGCATTCCGCGATGTCGAACTGGAAAAAGAAGTATTGGCAGAAGCTCACAAGATTGGGTTGGGTGCACAATTCGGAGGTAAATATCTTGCTCACGATGTACGCATCATCCGTCTGCCTCGTCATGGTGCTTCTTGTCCGGTAGGTCTGGGCGTATCCTGCTCTGCCGACCGTAACATCAAATGTAAAATCAACAAGGAAGGTATCTGGATTGAGAAACTGGATTCGAATCCGGGCGAACTGATTCCGGCAGAACTGCGTAAGGCAGGCGAAGGTGATGTTGTGAAAATCGACCTGAACCGTCCGATGGCTGAAATCCTGAAAGAACTGACTAAATATCCGGTATCGACCCGCCTGTCATTGAACGGAACGATTATCGTAGGTCGTGACATAGCTCACGCTAAACTGAAAGAACGTTTGGACCGTGGCGAAGACTTGCCACAATATATTAAGGATCATCCTATTTATTATGCTGGTCCGGCAAAAACTCCGGAAGGTATGGCGTGTGGCTCTATGGGTCCTACTACAGCAGGACGTATGGACTCTTATGTAGAACTGTTCCAAAGTCATGGCGGCAGTATGGTGATGTTGGCAAAAGGTAACCGTAGCCAGCAGGTGACAGATGCTTGTCAGAAATATGGTGGTTTCTATCTTGGTTCTATCGGAGGTCCGGCAGCTATTCTTGCACAGAACAACATCAAGAGCATCGAATGTGTGGAATATCCGGAATTGGGTATGGAAGCTATCTGGAAGATTGAAGTAGAGGACTTCCCGGCATTTATCTTGGTAGATGATAAGGGTAACGACTTCTTCAAACAGTTGAAACCGTGGAATTGCAAAAAATAATCGGTTGATACTTGTTGAGATAAAACTGTAAGAAGAGAGGCTGTCTAAAAAGTCGTTAGTAACTAGACAGCCTCTTGAATTCATAAAGGGGCTGTCTGACTATTTTATTGTCAGACAGCCCCTCTTCTTATGTTTTAGGACTTAAAGATTTGCCGGATATTTACTTTTGTAGTGTAAATATCAACCTTTCATCATTCATGATTACTTATTCTGTTCTTTTTTCCATTTTTCATATCTCTTCAGCACCTTGCTTCCATCTTTGTTATACCAGCTATAACCATTCCGGCGTTCGTGTCCGATTTCCGATATATCATATTTCTTTATGCCATCACGGTCGCAGAAAAAAGGCCGGTTTGTTTCCAGCTCATAAAAACGTGCCCAAAGAGTAGGACAGTCTTCACAAGGAACCATGCGATAGTCTTTTTTGCCATCACTGTTAGTGAAATATTCCTTCTGTATTCCTTTTATTGCAGACTTTTGGAACCATTTGATAGCTCCTTCTATGGATTTCACAACGTCTGCAGATGGATGGGGAAGTGACATCAGTAGTAATACAATATTGTCCGACTCTTGTCCGCTTAGTGACGGGAGTTCATAGGCACGTGCTTTGCAGGGTTCCAAAGTGACACGGTCATGTTGGGCGCACCACACTGTTAACTCTCCATTCTGGCGCACCTGCGTTTTGAGTATACACTCTATCCCTTTGTTAAATGCATTGCGTGCTTGTTCACAGATATTGTCAGGAAGGAAAGTGTACGGAGCTCTCTTTTCGTATATGCTCCGAAGTTGGTTCATCACTCTCACCATTGCATTGTCATTGTAGGTGATTTGTACATAATAACCTTTGGGACGCGGATAAAATTGAGGCCATCCACCGTTTTCATACTGCGATTTGAGCAGATATTGAATACCGTTCAGCACTCCTTCTTTATATTTCTCCTTTTGCGTAGCCAGATAAAGCCGTGACAAATATTCTATTTCTGTCGTGGTGGCATTGTTGTCGATGGTGCTTTGGTTGGTATTTTCTTTAGCTTTTAGTGCCGCATTATATTCTTGTTCCGTCAGTTCCGCCGGCATATAGATATTCTTGGGCCAGCCTCCGGTCGTTTGTTGATAGAGTAACACGTTGTCACCGATGCGTTGGGCTTCTTCCGTCTTGAAGAAATCATCGTCAAATTTGGGGGCGATGTGTACCCAATCTTTGTAGTTCTGTTGTTTTCTGTAATCTGTTGCTTTTTGGGCTGAGGCGTTTGCCAGGATAAAAAGTAATAGTAAGAAAAGACTTAGTTTTCTCATGGCTTTTATTATTTTAATGTTTTTAAGTATGCAAATGTAGGAAGAAAGAAAAATATCGGTATGTAATAACTGTTTTTTATACAGTAAAAATTGAGACTGTCTAAAAAGTCGGTTCTATCTTCATTCTTCTCCTCTTCCCGAAGGAGGGGAGTTAGAGTTACTGACGACTTTTTAGACAGCCTCAATCAAAAAATAAATGGAAACTACTTCCTTATTCCAGATATTTCGTGATCTTTCCGCTGATTTGCAACAGGGATATTTCGCAAAGTTTCGTATTGTATTCAGCAGAGAGGATGCGTTCCTCTGCATCTAACAAACTTTTTTGTGCTTCGCGCACTTCAAAACCGGAAAGGTCCCCCTGTATATAACGGTCCATGGCAATATCGTGATTGTCTTTGGCGGTTATCAGGTTTTGACGTTCCAGATTCAATAATTGAAGATTGTTACGATAGGCTTGCCATAGGTTACTGAGATCAGAGCGAAGGGCTAATTCCAAATCCTGTCGTTCCAGGCGACGATTTTTGAAAGCCAGACTTGCATTTCTCTTTTCGCGACGACGATTACCGTCGAATATCTTAAAACCGACAGTTATTCCGGCATTGAAGCCCAGTTCACCTCTTCTGCTGTTTGCGTTGATGTCATACTTGTTGAACGTATATCCATATCCAGTATTTAATTTGAGATATGGATAGTTGCGTGAGTTTATTTTCTTGTAGTCCAATTGGGCAAGTACCGTGTTTTGATCTGCCTTGAGCAAAGAAGCATTGGTTGCTAACGTTGAATTCCACAAATCATCAAATTGCAAGTCGCTGTATACATCGATGGTAGAGTCTTTGATAATAATGTTTTGATTAACATTGTTGTTAGCCATCAGTTCATTCAACTGGATGCGTGAAGAATGTAGCAATTCCTGTTGTTTGATGTATTGGGCACTGTCTGCATTGAAATCCACCTTTGCCTGCTGATAATCCAAACCGGAGAACTTACCGACAAGGTGGCTTGCTTCCGCTATACGTAAACGCTCTTTGGAAAGTGACATTGCATAATGAAAGTTTTTCAGACGAATCTTCTGCTGGATAAAATTGTAGTATTCGGAAGTCAGGGCAGCAATAAAATCTTCAATAGCAATACGCGTGTTGGTTTCCCCCTGACGTTCCAGTTCTTTCAACTGCTTGTAAGTCGTACTGATATTGAATCCATCGAAAATAGTCCAGTTGAGGTTAAGACCGACATTGATCGTCTGGTCGTAGACTCCGTTATGCTTTGTTATTTCTCCGGTAGCACGTGCCTTGGTTTCAATATTGTCCAGGTTTCCGGTATATCCGGCAGAGAAGTCCAATGTAGGTAGGTAACCCGCATTTCCCAATGTCGCATTGTTCTTGCTGATTTGCTCTTCATTATGGACGATACGCAGAGAGTAATTGTTTTGCAATCCTTCTTCCAGACACTCTTTTAAGGTGAGCACCTGTGCCTTCGCAGTAGAAACTGATAAGAATACACATGCGGTAACTATATATATGATGCGTCTCATACAACTATCTTTCTGTTTCATTCTTTTAGTTTTTTGATTCGGTTCGTCGAAATATAACTGTAAATAGCTGGTACGATATACATGGTGAGCAAAGTAGAAACTACCATACCACCTACTACTGCCGTACCCATGGCAATACGCTGATTAGCGCCTTCACCGGTGGCAAAAGCCAATGGAATAAGTCCCAAAACCGTAGAAGCACTTGTCATCAGAATCGGGCGGAGACGTTGCAAGGCGGAATCCTTGATTGCGCTCATCTTGTCCTCTCCGGCTTCCTGTTTCTGATTGGCGAATTCCACAATCAGGATACCATTCTTGGCTACCAGCCCGATAAGCATAATAATACCAATCTGACTGAAAATGTTCATTGTAATATCTCCAAAATACATAAACACTAATGCTCCGGCAATAGCCAGCGGCACTGTCAGCATGATAATCAACGGATCTTTGAAACTCTCGAACTGGGCAGCCAGAATCAAGTATATCAGAAGAATAGCCAGGATAAAGGCAAACATCAAACTGGAAGAACTTTCGCGATACTCCTTGGAGTCGCCCGACAAAGCGGTACGGAACGTATCGTCCAATGTTTCCTTGGCTATCTTATCCATTTCATCCAACCCTTGTCCGATTGTTTTTCCATCCGCCAGTCCTGCAGAGATAGTGGCGGATACAAAACGATTATAGCGGTATAGTTTAGGCGGAGCAATACCACTTTCCAGTTCAATCAAGTTGTCCAATTGAATCATGTCTCCTTTGTTGCTGCGGACATAAATCGCTTTCAAATCGGCCGGTTTATTTCTCTGCTGGCGGTTGATTTCGCCAAGGATTTCGTACTGTTTTCCGTTCATATAGAAATATCCCATGCGCTGGCCGCTCAATCCGTATTGCAACGTTTGGGCGATGTTCTTTGTACTTACCCCCATGATACTCGCCTTGTCGCGGTTAATCTGGATACGGGCTTCCGGTTTGCTGAACTTCAAGTCAACGTCCGCCATCTGGAAGACCGGGTTTTCGTACACTTTCGCCATAAATTTAGGCAATACCTCTTCCAGCTTTTCCAGATTGGTAGCCTGAAGCACATACTGGACAGGCATACTTCCGCGGCGTCCGCCGAAGGAAGATTGCTGTTGCACGAACGAACGCGCCATCGTTTTATTCCGTACCGCTTTCGATATTTTCTCGGCAACTTCCATCTGTGTGTAGTCGCGGTCCGTCATGTCCTTCAGCGTGATACGCACGTTTCCGCTACCACTGGATACACGGGCGGTCACCGCTTCCGCATCCGGAAGGATGGAGTCGACAAGTTGGTTGATATCTTCGGTATAATCGCGTATGTATTCATAAGTGATGCCTTCTGCACCTCTCGTATTGATGCTGATTTGCGAACGGTCTTCCAAAGGTGCCATTTCCGAAGGAACTGCATTCCACAAGATACCAATCAGGCAAATGGTGATGAATGTGAATGGAAGCGCAATCCATCGTTTATTCAGAAAAGCGGCAAGCGAACGGCTGTATAGCCGGTTCATTCCTTCAAAGAACGGTTCTGTCTTTGTGTAGAACCAGCCTTGTTTTTCCCGTTTGATAAGTAACTTGGTTGCCAGCATCGGCGTGAAAGTCAATGCGGCAAATGAAGAGATGATGACCGAACCGGAGATTACGATACTGAATTCCCGGAACAGACGTCCCGTCATACCATCCATAAAGACGATAGGGAAGAATACCGCTACCAGCGTAATGGTGGTGGAAATAACAGCAAAGAAGATTTCTTTGGCTCCTTCTATACCCGCTTCTTTCGGGGTCATTCCTTTCTCAATACGGATGTAGATATTCTCCGTCATAACGATGGCATCGTCTACTACCAGTCCCACGGACAATACGATGGCAAGCATGGAAAGCACATTGATGGAGAAACCTGCCAGATACATGACGAAGAACGCACCGATAAGGGATACGGGAATCACGATACATGGCACGAGTGTGACACGCCAGTCGCGCAAGAAAAGGAAAATGATGATGATAACGAGTACGAAAGCTTCATACACAGTAGACTTCACTTCGTTGATGGATGCGCGGATAAACTTGGTGTTATCAAAACCATAGTTGTAGTGCACATCTTCCGGCAAGTCTTTCTTCATTTGTTCCATACGCTGATATACGGCGTCCGCAATCTCAATGTGGTTGGCACCCGGCTGTGGAATAACTACGACACCTACCATCGGCACACCGTTCATCTTCATATAACTTTTGATGTCGGCAGGTCCCAATTCTGCACGTCCGATGTCGCTGAAACGCACGATGCGGTTATTCTCTTCCTTGATAATCAAATCATTGAACTCGTCTGCTGTGTGCATCAATCCTAAGGTGCGGATTGTCAGCTCGGTGGTATTTCCTTCGATACTACCGGACGGAAGTTCTACGTTCTCACTGTCCACTGCATTTTTCACGTCGATAGGGCTGATACCGTATCCGGCCATTTTTGCAGGGTCGAGCCAGAGGCGCATGGAGTAGCGTTTCTCTCCCCAAATGGATACGCTACTTACATCGGAAATGGTTTGCAACTGTTCTTTTACTGTCAAATCAGCGATTTCACTCAATTCCAACAAGGTACGTTTATCGCTCTGAAGGGCCACCATCAGGATAGGCATAGCGTCCGCATCGGCTTTGGATACGGTAGGCGGGTCACAATCGCGCGGCAGATAGCGTTGGGCACGTGAAACTTTGTCGCGCACGTCATTTGCTGCCGTTTCCAGGTCGACGGACAATTCAAACTCTACTGTAATACGGCTCTGTCCTTGTTGGCTGACACTGGACAAAGAACGGATACCCGGAATACCATTGATGTTCTGCTCCAACGGTTCGGTAATCTGGTTCTCGATAACGTCGGCATTGGCTCCCGGATAGGAGCAACTGACGGAAATAATCGGATTATCCACTGACGGATATTCACGGACACCCAGGTAGTTGTATCCGATAAATCCGAAGAGTAGGATAATGATTGTCAGTACGGTGGCTAATACCGGTCGGCGTATGCTTAATTCGGATATATTCATAGGGCGCTGGTATTAATCAATGTTGTCGAGTTTCACGGCAAGTCCGGTGCGGAGCTGCAATGTTCCTGAGGTGATGATAGTATCTCCCATGTGCAATCCCCTTATCACTTGCACTTCGGATGCGGTGCGGATGCCCGTAGTGACTTCCACCGGTTCGGCCTTTCCGGATTTGTACAGGTAGACTTTGTCTTTACCCATTTCCGGTACAATTGCTTCCGTAGGGATAGCGATGGCATTGGCTATTTCGTCTTTTTTTATCAATACGCTTGCATAGCGGCCGGGGAGTAGGATATGGTTGACATTCGGATACAGTGCACGGGCGGTAAACTGGTGCAGGTTGGGGTCGATGGCCGATTCCACAGCATACACTTGCGCGCCGAACGCATCCAAATTGCCTTCAACATTGAAGTTTAAGTTAGTCCCTTTTTTAATCTGTTTGGCATAACGCTCCGGTACGGAAAATTCAACTTTGAGGGGAGCGATTTTAGTCAGTTTGGCAACGACCGTAGTAGGAGAGGCGTAGGTACCGATACTGACTTGGCGAAGCCCGATAATTCCGTCAAACGGAGCACGAAGCTCGGTCAACTCGATATTAGCTTTGATTATTTCTATGTCGGCATTCAAGGTAGCCAAATCTGTTTTCACTTGCTCGTAGGCTTCTTTACTGACAGCATCGCGTTTCAATAGCGCGTCTTGGCGGAATACGCGGTCTTCTGCCAATTTCAATTGTGAAACAAGACGTTGTAATTGTGCCTGCAACTGCCGGTCGTTTACTTTGGCAAGCAACTGACCTTTCTTTACCGATGTTCCTTCCTCAAAATTAATTTCAACAATCTTGCCGGAAGTCTCGAAAGACAAATCCACTTCTTCGTCAGGCAGAAGTACCCCTGTAGTCGTAAATTCATCTGTCAGGGATTGTGGCTTTATGACTTTGGCGTTCACATTTAAAATCTGCTTTCCCTTTTTGGATTTGCCGCCCATCACTTTGTCGGCAGCGGCCAGTTCGTTGTTCTTTTTGGGTAATTGTGAGTAGATTCCACCACCGATAATACCGGCACCGACAAGAATAATGATGCCCCATTTAGTTTTCTTATTCATGGTTTAGTATAGTATATAGCATGTTACATTACGTCTTTAGAAAATTAGACATCTTCTAATCGGAAAGGTTTAATAAAGATTGTAGTAAAAAAACGTTAATCTCCCGAAGGCGGGAAGAGAGTTAGTAAGCAGCCCGGTATTTGCCTTCCTCTTTATCTTCCAGCATATTCAGATAAGAGGTGTAACGTGATTCGCTTATCAGGTGTTCTTCTACCGCTTTGCGCACAGCGCATCCCGGTTCGTGGCGATGGGTACAGTTATTGTATTTGCAGTCGGCGGAAATCTTGAATATTTCGGGGAAATAATGTCCGATTTCTTCCTCTTCCATATCGAATGTGCCGAAGCCTTTGATGCCTGGAGTATCGATGATATACCCGTCTCCGTCTACAGGAAACATTTCGGAGAAAGTAGTGGTATGCATTCCCTTGTTATGATAAGAGGATATTTCACCGGTTTTAGCTTCTATTCCCGGTAGTAGGGCGTTGATAAGCGTCGATTTGCCTACTCCCGAATGACCGGAGAATAAAGTGATATTGCCTTCCAAAGCCTTTTTAATCTCGTTTATCCCGTCGCCATTCTTGGCGGAAACCTTGAAACAGGGATATCCGATATGTGTGTACAAATTGATGAGTGCGTCCAAATAGCGTAGCTCGTCTTCATCGTAAGCGTCTATTTTGTTGAATATCAGTTTGACAGGAACCCGGTAGGCTTCTGCCGATGCAAGAAAACGGTCGATGAAGATAGTGGACGTTTCGGGATAGTTGACGGTTATCACCAGCATGCACTGGTCGAGATTGGCGGCAAGAATGTGGGATTGTTTAGAAAGATTGGAAGAACGACGGATAATGTAGTTCTTCCTATCTTCTATTTCGTTGATGAAAGCAGTGCCTTCCTGATTGAGTATAATCTGAACACGGTCGCCCACCGCTACCGGATTGGTGCTACGGATACCTTTGAGTCGGAAATTACCTTTGATTTTACATTCGATAAGTTGCCCGTCATCGGTCTTTACCTGATACCAGCTACCTGTGTTTTTGATTACTAATCCCTTCATAAATTGAGAGTTGAGAATTGAGAATTAAAAAATGAGAATAGACAATGCAATGTCAGTATATTGCATTCTATTTCTCAATTTTTAATTCTCAATTTTCAATTTAAACAGTCATTATTTCTTTGTCTTTTTCAGCCAGCATATCATCAATTTGTTTGATATACTTATCATGGATTTTTTGCAGTTTAGCTTCCGCATTCTTCTGCTCGTCTTCTGCCAATCCGTCTTTTACGGCTTTTTTCAATGCGTCGTTACCGTCACGGCGGGCGTTACGCACGCTTACTTTAGCCGTTTCGCCTTCACTTTTACACTGTTTTGCCAGTTGTTTACGACGTTCTTCCGTCAAAGGCGGGATACCGATACGGATTATTTCACCGTTATTTTCGGGCATGATGCCGAGGTCGGAGTCGATAATTGCTTTTTCGATGACACGGAACATGCTTTTATCCCAAGGTTTGATGGCGATACTGCGTGCATCGGGGGTGGTCACGGCTGCTACATTGCTGATAGGAACCATGCTTCCGTAAGAGTCTACACGGATACCGTCCAACAGTCGGGTACTCGCTTTTCCGGCGCGGATATGTGCCAGTGCTTCTTCCAGATACATGATCGCCATATCCATTTTTTCTTGTGCATTGTCAAGGCAAGTCTTTACGTCTACCATATTTTTCGATAATTAAAGTTGCTATTCGATTGATTAATTAGCAAAAGTATATTATTTTTTGTTCATCTGCAACAGCATACTCATCTTTTTTATGAGCGACTTGCCAATGATAATCAACGTAACGGCAGTGATAATCATTAAAATACCTACCATTAACCGGGGCGTGAGTTTTTCGTGAAACAAAAGAACTCCGAAAAACAAAGCCGTCACAGGTTCCAAAGCGCCTAAGATGGCTGTCGGCGTAGAGCCTATATAATGGATAGCCAGTGCTGTGCATACCAATGATACGGCAGTAGGCAGAATAGCCAGTGCCAGTACGTCTGCCCAAAGCCATGCGGATGGTATGGCTTGCAGTTCCGTGCAGAAGTTCAGGCGGACAATATAAACCGAAAGCCCGAACAGAATGGCATAAAATGTAAGTTTCGTGGTCGGCAGGTTTTTCAGTGTCGAACGGTTCACACCTACTATATATATAGCATAGGAGAGTGAAGACAACAGGACAAAGATGATTCCTACGGTTGATAACGGCTTACCGCCATCTCCCTGATAGAGCAATGCGATGCCCGAAAGTGCCAGCAGGATGGAAAATATGGTAATCGCTGAAATCTTTTCTTTGAAAAACGCTCCCATAATGACAGCTACCATCACCGGATAGACGAATAGAATCGTGGATGCGATTCCTGCGTCCATGTAGTTGTAGCTCATAAAAAGTAGTAAAGAAGAAAACGAGAACAACAATCCCATCATAACCAACGGCAGAATATCCGCTTTCTGAAGGGAGAAAGATTGATGTTGCATCTTCATCAGTATCCCTAATACAATGACAGCAAAAAAATAACGGTAGAATAATACCGTATCGACACTCATGCCTGCTGCATAGAGCGGGAGCGCAAAAAGAGGATTCATACCGTAACTTGCGGCGGCAATCGCTCCATAGATAAAGCCTTTGGTTTTGCTGTTCATCGTTTTAAGTTTTTAAAATGGTGTACAAAAGTACGCAGTTCGCACATGATAAACAAGCGTTTCTTCCCGTTGATAGTATTATTTAATCTTTCGTATGCTGAAAACTAATCTTCTGCCTGCATAGAACTAATATCGTTTATGCATGATTTTATTCGTCTGACTGTAGTTAAACTTGCGTATGACTATAGTTGAACTTTCGTCTGACTATAGTTAGACGAAAAAAACACTATAGTCAGACGAATAAAATCATGCAGTTCGAGGATTAAAGGAGTGTAGGTGGAAGGATAGTCTTTAGGAATGTAGGGGATAATTATATACGAAACAAGGCAGAGAATCCTCCGGAACGAGATTCTCTGCCTTGTTAAAGATGTATTGAAGGAGTTAATCAGTTGTGTACAACTGTACCTATTTCTTCTCCGTCGATTACTTTTTTAAGGTTACCTACCGTATCCATGTCAAATACGACGATAGGCAGGTTGTTTTCTTTGCACATACAAGTCGCTGTCAAGTCCATTACTTTCAATCCGCGTTTCAGTACTTCATCGTATGTGATGTCGTCAAACTTGGTTGCCGTAGGGTCTTTTTCAGGGTCGGCGGTATAAATGCCATCTACACGAGTACCTTTCAGCATTACATCTGCTTCGATTTCGATTCCTCTTAATGAAGAACCTGTGTCAGTAGTAAAGAAAGGATTTCCCGTTCCTGCGGACATGATGACAACCTCACCGTTTTCCATACATTCGATAGCTTTCCATTTACTGTAGAATTCGCCGATAGGTTCCATGCGGACTGCTGTCAATACACGGGCTTTCACTCCGGCAGCTACCAGTGCCGAACTCAATGCCAGGCTATTGATGACAGTTGCCAACATCCCCATTTGGTCGCCTTTCACCCGGTCGAAACCTTTATTGGCTCCACTTAATCCACGGAAGATATTTCCACCACCGATAACGATGCCTATCTGCACGCCTTGTCCGTGGATTTCTTTGATTTGCTCTGCGTATTCTGCCAGCCTTTTTTCGTCAATGCCGTATTGCTTTTCGCCCATCAGGCTCTCTCCGCTTAGTTTCAGCAAGATTCTTTTATACTTAGCCATATCTTTTGCTTTTTATTGTTTGCCGCAAATATAGAGATAATTTGTCATATAGCCTTATTGAGATACGATTACTTTTTTCATGATTCGTCTTCCCTGGAAGGTTTGTACAATTCCTCTCAATGAAAGATAAACAAGAAAAGCCAGCCATAAAGCATGATTTCCCAAAAGAGAATGAAATGCGTAATATATTCCGAAAAAGCTGGCAGAAGCGATTAACATAGAGTAAAGCATCTGGCGGGTGGCAGTAGCGCCGATAAAGACTCCATCCCACAGGAAGGCGGAGAAGCCTGCTAATGGAATGGCGAGTGCCCAATAAAAATAGGAGTCCGATGCATTGATTACGGAATCATTATTAGTCAGTAATCCCAAAAACTCCTTCCCGCCGGCAGAATATAGGATAGTGAATACCAGTGAAAGTCCGAATCCCCAATAGAAAAGGTGATGGACTGTACTGCGCAGACCTGTTTGATTTTTGGCACCGATATAACGTCCCGCCAATGCTTCGCCGGCATAGGCAAAGCCATCCATGATATAGGAAAAGAGCGTAAATAATTGCATGAGCAATGTGTTCACAGCCAATACGATTTCTCCTTGTGCGGCTCCGGCTGAAGTAAAGAACATGGTGACCATGACAAGGCAAAGCGTGCGGAAGAATATATCCCGGTTGACCTGGAAAAAGCGGTACATGGCTTGTTTCTGCCAGATGTCTTTCCATGCGATTCGTTTACGGAGCTTGCCGTAATAACGTATGTACAGCAGTGTTGCCATAATGAAACCTGCATATTGTGCGATAAGGGTTCCTGTGGCTACTCCTGCCACTTTCATGTCCAGCAGATAGACAAGACATAGACTGGCTGCGATATTGACGATATTTTGGGTGATGGCGATATACATTGGGAAACGTGAGTTCTGCATGCCGATAAACCAGCCTGCGAATCCATACAGCCCCAATATGGCAGGTGCTCCCCAAATGCAGATATAGAAATAGGTGGTTGCCAGTTGTTCAACTTCCGGAGTAGTCTGTATAAAAGTGAATGCCAGTTTCAAGATAGGATACTGGAGTACCAGCAGGCAGACTGCTATGAATAAGCCGACGCCGACCGAGCGAAGCAATAGCCGGGTGATTTCATTAAGGTCATGCTGCCCGTAAGCTTGTGAAGTCATGCCACTCGTCCCCATACGCAGGAATCCGAAAATCCAATAGATAATATTGAATAACATTCCCCCTACGGCAATGGCTCCGATATACGCCGGAGAACCAAGATGACCTACTATGGTGACATCAATAAGTCCCAGTAGAGGAACGGTTATATTGGATATAATCGATGGTATGGCAATCTGTAAAATTCGTCTGTTTTCAGAGGTTTGTTTTTTATCTATCATTTTATAGAAACACTTTTATCAAATCGATTGTTCTTTTTGTGCGCAAAGGTACATTTTTTATTTTTTTATTGTATCTTTGTGTGTCACGAACTAAATAGCAAATATTGGATTATGAGAGCCTTAACTATCTTCTTTTTATCATTGTTTTCGTTGCCGCTGATGCTCAATGCGCAGTCGGTGGATGAGATGTTGCAGAAAGTGTCTTCCGCTATCGAAGCCGGGCAGCACGGACAGGCTGTGAGCTATTTCCGGCAGACGATCAGTCTGAATATTGACCGCACGGAAATGTATTATTGGACGAATGTGGACAAAAGCAGTGAAATCAGCGTGAATCTGGCGAATGAACTGGCGATTGCCTATAAGAAGAAGCGGAATTATGACAAGGCTTATCTGTTCTATAAAGAGTTACTTCAAAAGGCTCCCAATAATGTAGACTATCTCGAACCCTGTGCCGAAATGCAAGTTTATCGAGGACAAGAAAAAGATGCTCTGCGCCTGTATGAGAATATATTGCAATTGGACGCAGACAACTTGGCTGCCAATATCTTTTTAGGGAATTACTATTATTTGATGGCTGAGCGGGAAAAGAAGCAGTTGGAGACTGACTATAAGAAAATATCATCGCCAACGAAAATGCAATATGCCCGGTATCGGGATGGATTGTCAAAAGTCTTTGCTACGGGATACGAAAAGGCACGGAGCTCTTTGCAGAAAGTTGTTTTAAGGTTCCCGTCGACTGAGGCTCAAAAGACGTTGGATAAGATATTGAGAATAGAGAAAGAGGTGAATCGCTAGGCGATTCACCATATAACGAAATATTATCTATTTAATGATTTTTATTGCATCAGCTAAACCTTGTTCGAGAAGAAAGCATTAGCTTTGTGTATTAAATAAGAAATTTCAATGTTATGAAACGTCTGCTCATAAAGAATTTCGGTCCCATTAAAGAGGCTAATCTCACATTAGGACAGGTCAATATAATCACCGGCATGCAGAGCTCTGGTAAGAGTTGTGTACTTAAAACCGCATGCTATTGTTCATGGGTAGAGAAACGCTTCGAACTCACGCAAAAGGTAAATGGCTTCGGCAAGGGCAGTGCGTTTATTGACATTATGGCAGACTACTATAAAATGGCCGGCTATATTCAAGATTACACATATATCGAATATGAAACTCGCTATTTGAAATTTAGCTACGACCATTCATCTAAGACATTTAAGATGAAATGGAAATCTAAGCGTTGGGAATATAAACGGCCCAAAGTGAGTTATATACCTGCCGATCGAAATTTGGTAGCTGTAATTCCCGGATGGAGTTCATTATCCATGGATGGGAATATGATTGAATTTATGTCCGGCTGGGATAAAGCTCGTCGGTTTGTCAAGAAAGAAGAGAACTTCCTTGATTTAGGAATGTCGTATTCATACGATAGCATGTCTAATTCCGATGAAATTCAATTGGAAAATGGAAGACCTTTGATGCTTAGAGAAAGTTCAAGTGGTGTTCAATCACTTCTTCCAATGTATGTTCATTTGGATTACTTGGTAAATGGTCAATACAAAGATCGTAATGGTAAGATTTCTTATGATCAAAAAGAGGAGCGCAAAAACTTACTTTCTACCATATATAACAAATTCAAGAGTAAAGAGGAAACCACACATACGGAAACCATTACGATAGAAGGGTACGATTATAATTTTGTAGGTCGGGAAGAAGCTAGGCATTTTGAGGCTATGTACAATAAGTATATCAATGTGGATCATAGTGAAATATTTCTTGAGGAACCTGAGGACAATTTATTCCCTCCTACGCAGTGTAAATTTATAAATTGGTTGTTAAATGCCATCAAAGGGCATAATGATATGCTGTTTATCGCAACCCATAGTCCCTATGTTCTTAACCAATTTATAAAAGTTGCGCCCGAAGGTATGAATGTACTGTTTACATATCCTGCTAAGGATACTGAAAGAACATATTGTGTAAGACAATTGAGTGAAGAGGAAACTCATGAAATATATGATAATGGAGTAGATATGTTCTTTAATTTCGAATTATACGTATGAAACAGAACAAACTACTGTATATAATGCCCGAGTGTTTCGTTGATACTAACCTTATAGAATATCTATTGAACTCAGGTGTCAATCATCAGCATTGTTGTTCTAAGGTTGTAGGACAATTGAATTCCACTTTTGCGGACAAGTTTGCTATTGGAATTATTGACAAAGATAAAGTTCAATTGGGTTATATCCGAGAATGTGATACCATAGCTCAAACCGAACATTTGACATTGATGAAACACCGTGAACGTCATCAGTATCTCATAACAATTGCTCCAGCCGTAGATAAGTTTGTTTTAGATAGTGCTGAAGAGCAGAAGGTTGATGTTGGGGCTTTTGGTCTGCCAAGCGAATTAAAGGAATTTACGGACGAATCAAAAAGAGTGTCATCCAACTCGGATCCTCGTTTTAAGTCTTTGTTTGCTGTGATTAAAGATAACTGTGAAATTCGTTCTCTTAAAAAGACATTGAAATACTTGTGTGATAATAAATATTCTTCTGATAGTGAGCAGCTAAGAAAAATATTTGTTGGTAATTGAAAAACAGAGTTACATGCTACCACAAGGATGCTGACTTTACAATAAACGGTCTTTGCAATGGGATACGAAAAGGCATGGAACTCTTTGCGGAAAGTTGTTTTAAGGTTTCCGTCGACAGAGGCTCAAAAAACGTTGGATAAGATATTGAGAATAGAAAAAGAGAGAGTGTGTCATAATGCCCGATTATAAAGGTCTTCCCCCTACTACAGCTACCTGTGACAGGGGGTAGTTTCTTCAAAAAGGGAGTTTTGACACACCCCCGTATAGCGAACTGGAAGTTATATATTAAAATTCTGTTATGATAGTTTTATTCTCTAGCCATGCAATCATATTCAATACTAAAAAATTCCAATTTTGAAATCCTTTATTCAGAATCGGTTCACCACTATCAGGAGAATAATACTCATGTAATGCCCCAAAACGTTCAAAATCATACCCAAATAATATGATTGTTTTTTCTGCTAATTCACGAGCCTCTTCTACATAACCATATTGTACTAATCCTCTAAATACAAGATAATTGATACATCCCCAAACCGGTCCTTGCCAAGACGAAGGATTACCAGTTGCACGTATATCATACATTTTTTCTAATGGCGACAGAGAATAAACCCCTGCAGCAGCATTAAACAATTGAGGATTACGATATTGACGTTCTACAATCTCTTTCGCCTGTTCTGGTGTGGCAATTCCTGCCCACATTGCCATAAAACCTCCCCAGCCACTAATACGTTGTATCAGGCAATCATAATTACGAGGTTGCCCGGAATGAAGATGAAATCCTGGACTGGCAGGTTTTTCTATAGGAAGTAAATTAAGATCAACACTATAATAGAAGCCATCCCGAGGATCCCAACAATGCTCCTGTATAGCAGCTTTTAACAGTTTCATAGCCCTACGATAACGTACTGCTACATCCGAAAGATGGAGACAATCGGCCAAATAACAAATGGCTTGAAGTTCTTTATACATCAAAGCATTTAAAAAAATAGAACCGGAACTTCCTTGCGGACGATAAAATGTGCAGGGATCATCATCCACGCCAATCATCTCGTCATTTTCCCAATATAATAATCCGGTAGCCTTATGGCGATGAAAATTAAGATATTTATTCACAAAGGCTTGCAGGGTATAAAAATCTTCCCGCAACCATTCGGCGTCCCCATTCATATTCTTCACAATAAAAGCCGCGTGTTGAGCTAAAGTCGGCTTATGCATATTACTCTTCCACGGATTAATATCACGTAATATTTCATTTCTATCAGGTGTGTTACGACTGATACATATAGGTATCCAACCATCCATCCCTCCATAATTAAGAGCATTCAAGACACAGCCTTGTTCATACTTTAAGGCTTGTTTCCGATCGTCATTGGTGCCATTTTCTACCAGAATCTGACGTAAAGCAATGTTGCTTAGCCAAGAATCCCAATCCCATAACTGGTCAAGATATTGGTTACTACCTGGTGCCAAAAATGGATATTTTAACGAACCGCCTGATTCTCGATACATGCCTTTCATATTGATATAAATATGTTGGCGGCAAATTTCTGTATATTTCTGTATATTTTCAGAAGAGCGTTCCGGCATTTGTGCAGCAACTATGATTTTTTGGCACAAAAGCAGGGAAATTAAAAAAATCTTCTTCATCTCGTATTTTTATCTTTTATGAGTTATTTTCATTATAAATCCTCCTCCAGGATACATCGTAAAGGTCATTTTCTTGTCGGAAGGCAATTCTTTCATCTCTTTTCGATAATCAGTACCCCTGCGATGAGAATTGACTCCATCCATGAAACATTCCAAATTATATTCATTATCCGGTAAAAATGATAAATCAATCGTTTGTTCACGCTTATTCCAATCTGTAATTCCTCCCACATACCAAACATCTCCTTTGCGACGCGCAGTGACGATATATTCACCTAATTTCCCGTCTAAGACTAAGGTCTCATCCCATACTGTCGGTATATCGACTATGAAATCGGTAGATTCTGCTTCTTTCAAATAGTTGCTTGGGGAATCACATAACATATTCAGAGGTGAATCAAATATGACATATAAAGCCAACTGGTGACAACGTGTTCCTTGGCTCATCGGTTCCGAATTGCAAGGGTAATAATTCTCTTTTGTTGCGTTTCGCATAGCACCTTGGGTATAATCTATCGGTCCGGAAACTTGACGAATAAATGGGACTGTTACATCATATTTTACTTGGTCGACGGTTGTCGGACTCCATTTCATTTGTTCCAAACCATGAACACCTTCAAAATTCAGCACATTAGGATAAGTACGATTCAGTCCTGCTGGTTTATGTGTTCCATGCAAATCCAATATTAATTTATACTTGGCACAAATAGCGGCTGCACGATAATTAAAGGATGTTATAATTTGATCATCCCGGTCCATGAAATCAACTTTGAAACCTTTAATTCCTAATGCGGCATAATGTCGGCAAACATTCTCCATGTCTCTTTCAAAAGCATGATAACCGGCCCACAAAATGATACCCACATTTTGGGAAGTGGCATAATCAATCAGTTCTTTCAAATTGATTTCTTCTACCACCTGCATCAAATCAGCCTTTCCATTTACTGCCCAGCCTTCATCCAAAATTACATACTCAATGTTTTTTGATGCTGCAAAATCAATATAAGCCTTATACGTAGCATTATTTACACCAGTAGTAAAATTCACATTCCCGATGTTCCAATCATTCCACCACTCCCATGCTACCTTGCCGGGACGAATCCAGTCTAAATCCTTCAACCTTGATGGTGCAGCAAGTAAATAACTGAGATTATTACTTGCCAAAGCCTTATCTTCTGTTGCTACAATAGCAATACGCCACGGGAATGTACGTGGCTTTTCAATTTTAGCTATATATTTTTCCCGTTCTTTAACTATCAGTTGAAGTTGTTTGGCTTCATCTGCTTCTATTCGTTTAGGATAAGATGCAAAACGGCTTTGTAAAACAGTTCCACCATCTGCATTCAACAAATATAGGCCGGGATAATCTTCCAAATGCGATTCCGTGATACATAGTTTATATTTTTCAATATTTACTATTATCGGTAAGAAAGCCAAACGAAGTTTATTCATTTCAGACATATTGCAAGTTGTATAAATATTCTCAAATGAATTAAAGAATTGGGCATCCCAATCACCGTCTTTTCCGGTTCTTACATAAGGCACAGTGACAACACCATCCAACGGAAAATAAAAATCGGCTTGTTCTGATATAATATTAAACGAAGTTTGCGCATGATTGACAAAACGATAAGCAATACCATCATTATATGCTCTAAATTCTATACCATAATTCCCTTTAAAATTTAATATCAACTCATTATAATAATCCTCAATTTCTTGACTGCGATAAAAAGGAGATGGGACAATCTGTTTTTGAGTTTTCATTTCATGATGAAGCAAACGGGATTCATGTCCCCATATGCATCCTTTATCTGTTGTAACAGAAATAGGTGAAAAATCAAGTAATAAATGATTTTCGTAAACAATATTATATTTAAGTTGTTGGCCACATTCAATGGTTGTTTGCAGCTTTTTATCGGGGGAAGTTAATATAAACTTGTTCTGTGCATATAACATTACAAACAAGAGAGTATTGCACAATATAAATATAACAAATCTTTTCATTAAGTAATATTTTTATTGAATTAAATGTACGATACATCCCTCGGGGGCATCTACTGTACTATGTCCATTTCTTTCTATGTGTACCGTTATATATCCTTCTTTAACAGGAATACGAGCATATATCTTATTCAAATGAAGCAAGTTTGGACGTAATGTATATTCTTCGGGGTGTTCTTCAGATTGTGAAAATCCTAATATTCCATAAAGCACAGCCATACATGCTGCTGCTCCATTTGCACCATGGCAAAGACTGAGTCCGTATGGACGGGAATAAAATGCCAATTCTTCCCTGCCTGTTTTCTTGGGTGAAAAATTTTCAGGAAAACGATGATATCCTTTTCTAAGCCAATTCCCCCAAACATCATCAAACAAAGTAAATAAATCAGTTGTGCGATTAGCTTTTACATAGGTCAAAACTTCATATCCTTTTTCATAACTGACATTTTCTTTGTATTGAGGAATAGAAGGAATAATCTTGTCATATAGAACGTTATAATACTCAGCAGGATAAATATCTGCCAATATAGCCCAATATTGTGCGTGATGGGATATACGCATATCTTTTTCTCCATGTTCATCATAACCGTTAATAAAAGCTTTATGCTCATCATCCCAAAAATGTTTCATTATATTGTCTTTTAATCGAACAGCTATTTTTTCATAGTATAAAGCTTTCTTGGGTTCTTTCCAAAGTCGATAAAAATAGGCAGCAGTACGAAAATTCATATAAAGCATTATTTGCGGATAAGAAGCAATTCCGAAATTTTCCGGTCCATTGTCACGTGACCATCCAGGAATAAAACCAAATGCAGGCTCGGAAGCAGCAATAAAGCCTCGTCTATCTTGTGCTGATTCATAAAGTTCTAACTGCGCCTCAATACGATCACGAAACATATTGATTGTTGACAAATCTCCGTAACGTAAATAATCCTGTTTCAAACCCAATAATGCATGTAGAGGATAATCAACAATTCCCCAATCGGCTTTTGTCGGTAAAGGGGGCATTAATGATATTGATATTCCATTACGGGTTACTTGTCGGTCGCCAAACACATAATCTCCCGCTAATTGACAGATAATCGCATCCATTGCCCAAGGTAAATAATCACGTTTTATTCCATCCAAATAAAAATTGTGCATGGATGTGTGAAGAGTAGCAACTCCAACTTTCCAGAATTCATTGAATCGAGAGTCATCACAGTCAAACTGCATTTGAAATTCTACAGGCCATACTTTTGCCTCTAAAACAATATTTTTTACGTCGAATACATCCGTTCCCTTGACATACAAAAAGCGTAAAGCCCTTTCAGGCAAAACAATCTCTTGCGGACTGCCTGTTAAGGATATCATAGGAAGCGGATACTGTTCAAAATGTGTTGTATCAGTATCCAAGGCCTCCTCTACGGATTCCCCCACTATAAACATAAGTTTGCCAGTACCTTGTATTGTCAACCGAATATTTCCTATTTCCGTATGATGGAAATCATAAAGTCTTCCCTCTTGATATGAATGACAAGAAATGGGATAAATATTTATTGAACTTTCAATATCTTCATCCGGATAACGTTGTGGATTACAATATCGTTGATCAGATTCCGGGATGTTCCAAAACTTTCCATCCAAACTAACTTCCCAAGCAGCGGAAATACCATAAGGTAACAATGAAGGAAGGCGGTGTTGTGTCTTTACATTTAACTGTAACTGATGCTTTCCCTTTGGTATAACACATTGGCTCTTTTCTGTTTCTTGTATTTTTCCATCCAATAAGAATGTAACATCCCCTGGTGAGTACCAGCTTAATAACGTAGGTTGACAAAGATTTACCTCTGTACGAAAGAAAGTAGTTTCCGAAGTTGGATTAAACCGACCAGGATAGTCTACGTTAACACAACGTTCTTTCGATTTTTCTTTATGATAAGACTGACGATAAGCCGCCAGCTGCCCCGGATACCATAAATACGATGTCGTACCAGCATCTTTATCTATCTTATCAATTACTTTGCACGAGCTATCCAACAAGGGGTCAAAACTCTCCTTTGTTTGAGAAAAAGCTGTCAAACAGAAAATTGATAATATTATGATATTTATAATTCCTTTATTCATTCTATTTTTTATTTTGTCTCTATTGATTCAAACTTACCATCTACAATGCGAATATCTTTGATTGTAACAGTCTCTTTAATTGTAGCTGTAGCTTCATTAGGAGAATGAAAAACAATTTTCAGTTTTCCTTGTAAATCTTTGAAAACCTCGGCATGTCCTCCATTATCTGAGAATATCGGAGTTTTTTCATGCACCCAAGGACCTAAGATTCCATTTGTTGAAGTAGCCTGTCCGATAGAATACAAAGGTCCGAAACCGAAACTTGACCAAGTCATAATCAGCTTTCCGGTGACTTCATCCTTCCAAATGAAAGGTGCATCTGTTATATAACCACCATCCGCTCCACATCTCACCGGCCACACTGCATCGGTTGCTTTAAATAGACAAACGGCTTCTCCTATTAAACTGGTGAGATCTTCCTTTAAACGCTGTGCCCATACTTCTCCAACACGATTTTCTACATTAGGTCCATTCCATTCTACACAGTAAATCATCCAAGGTTTACCATCATCATCTACATAAAGAGATCCATCCAAACTCTGTACATCAGCAGGCATTAAATGTAATTGATCAGCCGGTAAAATAGGCATATAATGTCCGTCTGCTCCTGTCGTAGATTTCAAAATAGTCGTACCGCGCAATATACCTTGTGCCGCATTGCTCACTGTTATAAAGGCATAATGTTCTCCTTTATATTCGTAAATATCAGGAGCCCAGAAATCATCAGTTCCCAAATACCCATCAGGAGCTTGAAAAACAAAACCGTTTTCTTTCCATCGCAGCAAGTCTTTACTCTTATAACTATAGATACCGCCTTTTTTCCCTTCAAAACGGGAGACATAAAGATAGTAACATTGATTTTTTTTGTCTACAAATATGAATGGGTCTCGAGCTTTCAAATCAGAGACTGGTATATTATATTCATTTACGGTAATTTCCGGATTATCTAACTGAAGATTTTCATCACTTTTACAGGAAGTTACATTGCAGAGACATAACGTAACTAACAAGAAACTCTTTAGTTTGGAAGAACATGATTTTCCTTTCATAACAAAAATGCTGTTGCTTATCATATATTAAAATTATTATAATTAAAAAAGGGAAAGAGAGAGGTCTCCCTTTCCCCCATATTATTTTTCAAAAAAGATTATTAGTCTGTAACCGACTTACCATCCACGGATATTAATTTCTTGACAAACAATTCATGTACTGAACTGCAAAATGGATTTCCTTCGTGATAAGTAGACAATGGATGAAGTTTCAGATAGCGTCCGGATTTAATCACGCTTGTTTTCATGTCTGCAAGAGTATACCAGAAGTCTCCGGCATAAAGCGGAGTTTCACCTTCGATGACACTCTCTCCCCAGTCATTCCCATCATCCAATAGATTGTAATTATTCAAATTCTCATAAGGAGGATTAAATGTAAAGGTCTCCGACATATTTACTTCAAATGCTTTCAAAGCAATATCTCCTAACTCATTGTTATTTTTACGAAATCCGACTCCGCCTAATGTAATAGATTCGCCTAAATCAACAACAATTTGAATTTGAGAGGCTGTTCTTCGCCCAATACATGTCCAATAATTATTCGGATGCAACTCTGTTGCCGATACATTGCCAAATTGAGCATCTTGCAATGAAACATTACCACCAAAATATAAATCGTCATATTCTGCAATATTGTACCATTGGAAATAGTTCCAGTTAGATACCCACGCAGTCTCATTATTTCCGTCTATCAAGTTCAAAGCTTGCCCCCAGCCTGCAATTTCAGAATTACAATATACGATATTCCATTTACTTTTATCTAAATCTTCAAAACAGTATTTTGGATTAGTGACAACTAAATATTTAACCGATTCTGTAATATCTATCAATTCTGTAGAAAGTTTCAACTTTAATGGTAATACATACGTTTGATCGGCAGTCAATCCATCTCGTTTTAAAATGATTTTTGAGGTTGCTGTCTTACTGTCGGCAGTAAAAGAAAATGAATGAAGATCATAAGACGATTCAGGGAGCAATTCATGGTTTGTACCCTGTACCTTATTAAAGTTGTCTACCAATGTTTTTAAATCAATATTATCATCTTGTGTGGCTTCAAAATCTAAAGTGTTATTCTCGCTATATGTTATCTGTAAAGTAATGGGAAGTTCCTTTTCTTTATAAACAATCTCTATATTTTCAATTTCATCTTGCTTCCAAGTCACTAATGGGCTATAAACATCAATTCGCATCAGTAACTTATTCATCGACTGATTAATAGTATCAGACAAACTATGCAAAACAATCGGAAGTACCCATTGAGCCTCTTGATTTTCTTTGATGGCATTATAGATTCGAGAGGGATAAAAAGTAATAGGGATATAACGATAACTTTCTTCTGCATCCAATTTTAAAACAGTACCTTCAGGAAATGTATATGAATCAGAAGGAATCAGTTCAATCTGTTCCAATTCATACCCCCAAGCTTCACATGCTTCTTCCTTACTCATTATGTACATTTCCATATTAGATTCAGAGTGTGGTTCACCGCCCCCTCTCAATATTAAAATATTTTCTGTTATGCTGCTCTGATTAGCATTCATAGAATAATCTTTAATTCCACTTTCTTTCAAAGAAAGAATCTTACGGTACGCTTCAGGAACGTAATTGTCATCATTATCATTGCAAGATAATAATATAAACAAAAGAGAACTGGCTAATAATATAATGGAAATTGACTTTTTCATAAAAATCTCATTTTTTTAATTGATTAATATCCTGGTGCTTGCACCATTTGAGGATTAGCATAAAGTTCCTTATTGGCAATGGGTAGCAAATACATACGATCATTCCAATCAAACGGTTGGTCGATTTGTTTTGGAGTATTAAATGAAACAAAGGAAGGATTGTATACCATTGCATTCAGTCCTCTATAGCAATTGGTCTTCATGTGCTTTTTCCCTTTTACATAGCGTCTGATATCATAATATCGTGATCCTTCCATATAAAATTCCACAAAACGTTCTTCTAATACTGCATCTAACAAAGATTTACCAGATGCATCCAAAGATGTTTTTGTCCAAGCATCAACACCTGCACGAGTCCGGATTTTATTTAAATATTCAATACCTTCGTCTTGATGCTCTTCCAAGTGAGCATCGCATTCTGCAAGCAACAAATACAAATCAGCCAAGCGAATAATAGTGGCCGGATATTGCATTTCAGAAAAATTCGGTCTTCCACTTTCCTCTATTGAAGTATTGGGATTGATCCATTTCTTATTCATGAATCCTGTGACAGAATAATTTCTCGTTCCCCAACGATCAGAATTATAACCAGTCGAATTAGGGTCTCTCATAGAGCAATACAAAGGTTTACGATTACTCAGAACCGTAGAGAATTCATCACCATCAAATGAAAGCCATGCATAAAATCGTGGTTCTCTGTTGACAGCCAAATTAATGATATTAGCATTCGACAAATTGGCTGATTCAAACCATTCACTTTTGTCACAGAAACTTTCATCTTCTGAAGGGAGTTTACCGTTTTTTGTGTAGAAATGTTCTATAGTATATAATGTAGGAGATATTCCTCCCCAACCACCAATATCTTCTCCACTGTTACCTTTTAAAATGAAATGTGGTAAAGAAGCGACAATTAAATTACTAAGTCTGTCACCTGTACCACCGGATACTCCCCAAATAATTTCTTTATTGTTTTGATCCGGGCGTGTTGTATTCATATAACGTAACATCATAACTCTTTTTTGGAAATCTTCTTTTTCCGCATCTGTTCCGCCTAATCCAGGAACAATCGGCAAACCTACGCCATGATTAATACGCCATGTTTCTGCATCTTCCACATCAAACAATTTAGCCTGAATGTCATCAGCCGCTTTGATGGCTTCTATACAAGCATTACGTGCATTTACCCATTTTTTTTGTTCGTACTTAAAACTTACTAATTCTTTCCCATAATCCGGAGTTTCAAAATTTATATTTCTCCACGTTTTATCCGGGAAATCTCCATTCCACAAAGGAGAAGCAGCTAATACTAAGACACGAGCCTTCAAAGCTTTACAAATTACAGAAGTAGCTCTTCCGTAAAAATCAGGAGTCGTTTGTTCCGGTAATACTCTTTTGGCTTCATCCAAAAGATCTACAATATATTTTATGCAATAATCAAAATGAGAACGTCCCGGTATTTCATTTTTGGCTATATTGGAGCTCATAAATTGATCAATGATAGGAATAGGTCCATACATCTGTAATGCCCTAAAATGATAATAAGCTTTTAAAAATTTGACTTCTGCAATGTAACGTTCTTTATTATCTCGATTAAGAACCGGATTATTCTCTTCAATCAATTTTAAAAACAAGTTGCAGTAACCAATTGCGTTATACCAAACTTCCCAAGGATAATTATTCTCTTCATTGATAGATGAAGGAGTGATTGCATTCCACTGTACTCTAGAGCCGGCCGTTCCCCATTCCTGCGGAAGAACTGTTTCGTCTGTACCTGAAAAATCAAAAGCATAATAATTTGTCAAATCTGCACCACAATTCTGCAAATATCCATAACAAGAATAAAGCATCGCTCTCGTGCTTTCATCGTCAGTCATCATATCTCCCATATTAGCTTGTTCCACAGGTATTACTTCCAAGTAATCACAAGCATTTAAACTCAATAAAGATAATAATATTGTAAGAACAACATTAGTCCTTCTGTTATGTATTTTCATCATTATATTTTAGTAAAAGATTAAAAATTAAACTGGATACCAATATTAAAAGTCCGCTGTAAAGGATAAGTGTCATACCACAATTCAGGGTCCCAATATTTAAATGGTGACCATACAGCAAGATTGTCCCCACTAAAATATACACGACCGTATGGGAATGTATATCCTACCTCAAGTGTCTTAAAACGCAAAAAATTTCCATTTCTCATCCAATAGCTACTTGGTTGTTGGTTATTAGCAATTTGTGTTTTCAGAACCCCCATACGAGGATACAATACATTTGAATTGTCCGCTCCTGCTTTCCAATGGCTGTCGGCTATCCATTTCATTAAATTTCTGTCATTTGAATCGTCTGCACAAAATGGGTTCACATCAGTTAGCAAGAAATCACGTTTGGCAGAACCATTGAAGAAAACACTAAAATCTATTTTTTTATATACCATACTCATACCAAATCCATATTGAATTCGTGGTACTCGGCCATATCCGGATAACATTGTTTTGTCTTCTTCCGTTATTCTTCCATCTCCATTCATGTCACGATATTTAATATCGCCAGGCATTATTTTGCTACCAAAAAAACTTTGGTCGGCGCTTGTTGCAATATCTTCCTCGTCCTTAAAAAGCCCTTCTGCAATATATCCAATTGTATTACTTAATGGTTTATTGGTTTGTGTTTGCCAGGTATATGGATAATCAGGTTCATCTATATATACATATTTGTTTTTCGAATATGTATAGTTTGCTCGAAAATCCATGTAAAAGTCGCGACTAAACTGTTTGGTCCAATTAATGCTTAATTCTATACCTTTATTATCTACTTTCCCGATATTAGACCACGGGATAGCTGTAGAATATCCTAAGATAGAAGGAAAAGAAGCACGTTTCATCAGAATCCGATCACGTTTATTGTGATAATAGTCAAGGGTAACATTGATCTGGTTAAACAGACGCATATCTACACCTACATCGAATTGTTTCGAACGTTCCCAATGAGGATTTTCTATAGCATAACTATTAACACTCGGGCCCGTATAAGTTACCCCTCCTGTATACCCTGTTGCAAAAGATTGTCCTCCATTCATATTTACATTATTTATGTAAAGAAAGTGCGGGGCACCTGCGTCAAGTCCTGTCTCATCACTTCCAACCAACCCATAAGAACCTCTTAGTTTCAAGTAATCAACATATTTGTTTAAAGGTTCCCAAAAATTTTCATTACTGATTACCCAACCTAACGACATTGCAGGAAAGAATTCAAACCGTTCTTCTTTTGCTAAGCGCTCAGTCCCGTTATAACCAAAATTAAATTCTGCTAAATACCTGTTTTTCCAGTCATATGTCACACGTCCCGAAAATCCCTGATTTCTATTCGGTAATACTCCATAACTATATTCACGCATCATATACATCAACATTCCTGTTAAGGCATGATCACCAAAATGGCGATTGTAATTCAAACGGGCATCAAAATAAAATGTATTATTACTACTTCTGATTATATCAGACTCATTGATGAACTTTTCACCTTTTTCTAATAAATCCAATTCAAACATTTCAGCTTGATCTTCATTCCAGCTGTTATCAGCAATTCTATACAGATACGGCTTTAAAGAACGAGTATAATACTTTTGAGACCAGTTATTGAAATTAACCAAAGCTGTCACCGACAATCCTTTTGTAATAAAATCCAATTTTTGGTCTAAGTTCAATGAAATATTCAATTTGTTTTCATTTGTCTGCTTAAATGTATTAAGCATATAAGCATAAGGATTGGTGAAATACCGTTGTGAAGACATAATGGCTGATCCGAAGCGGATGTATTCATCCTCATTCTCTCCCGGATACATAGCAGGAAATGTCACAGGATTGTTTTCCAATACTTGTCTAAAAATACTTTGTGTACTATTCTCCGGAGATTTTTGCTGTGTGATTTGTGCATTCATCCGTAAATCCACTTTCGTTGTCGACGTTATTTTATACCCAATATTATTTTGGAAAGTGTAAAACCAACGATTGTAATTATTGTCAAACGAATAATTGCTAGGAATGTCCAATATTCCCCCATCATGATTAGCTTGTAAACTCATATAATAAGTAACTCGTGACCCTCCACCTTGGATATTTATATTTCCACGTTGGCTACTTGTGAAATTCTTAAACATAAGTCCATACCAATCTACATCAGGGAATACATAAGGATTTACTTTATTAAGTGTATTCTTAATTTGAGTCTGACTATAACGCGGTGTTGCGGATTCCGTACGACTCAATTGTGCCTCGTTATATGTTTCCATAAAAGTAACCCCATCAGCAAACTCAACAATGTTAACAGGTTTTTGAAACGATTGCTCAAATGATACATTTATTTTAGCTTTTGTATTCTCTAAACCTGATTTGGTTGTAACCAGCATTACTCCGTTAGCACCACGAGCTCCATAAATAGCTGTTGCCGAAGCATCTTTTAATACAGAAAAACTTTCTATTGTTTCAGAAGGAATATTATTCAAATCATTAGATGAAATTTCTACTCCATCCAATAAAATCAATGGAGCAGTACGTCCCCCAAAGGTACTAATCCCACGAATAAAAAATTGTGATGTTGACCCTGGTTCCCCGCTATTTGTGACAGATATAACTCCTGAAAGTTTTCCGGAAAGATTATTTGTCAATGATGAACTAGGAACCCGAAGTTCCAAACCTTTTACAGCTGTTATAGCACCGGTGACTGAAACCTTTTTCTGTGTACCAGCTCCTACAATCACCACTTCATCCAATGTCTCATTATCCGATTGCATTTTCACATTCAGCACACCAAGATCACCAACAGCCAGTGTTTGCGTCTTGCATCCTATATATGAAAATATTAGTTCCGTATTGTTGAAAACCTCTATTGAAAACTTACCATTCAAGTCTGTTATTGTTCCTGTGCCTGAAGCATTTTTAACTTGGATACTGACCCCTACCAAAGGCTCATCGGTAGAAGCATCTGTAACAATACCTACTAATTTTCGTTTCTGTTGTTTCTTATCCTGTGAATGTTGTTGTATCTGTTCTTTTTTCAAAGAAATCTGCCTGTCTTTTATCTCATATTGTACATCTGTACCCTTAAATAATTGATCCAAGATCACAGTTATAGGCTTATTTTTTACAGACAAACTGACATTACGTTTTGTATCAATTGCTTTATTGTAGTAAAAAAAGATGAATTCACTATTCTTTTCTATATAATCAAGCACTTCTTTAACAGTCTTATTTTGTACTTCTACTGTCAACGTTTTCTCCTGAGCATATCTGTCTGCATTTACTGCGTAAGAATGCAAAGAAAGAAAACAAAAACTAAAAAGAAATAATATGCGGGCAACTCTCGTTCCCGCAGAAAATATACTACTAGTATTTTTCATATATTAGCAACGAATTTTATAAATTAAATGATTAAATGTTGTTTAATTTTTCGGCTGAATGATAATTGCAGTATCATTCAGCCTTTTCTTAAGGACTTTTGTTTCTCATAAAATTATACATTAAAGGGTTAACTATAAATTATCCATACTTATTCTTTTCTTACAAATATTCTCCCTTCTATTTCTTCGCAATATATAGGAGCAGAAAAAGAAATGGTATGTAAGACGTCTTCCAATTTTTCTTTCAAATCCAGTTTCCCGGAAACTTGCAACTCTGCCACGCCGGATTCCAAAACAAACTCTTTGCCATAATACAAATTTAATTTTCTAAATACTTTATCTAAAGGTTCATTCATATACATCAACATATTTTTCACCCAGCATATGTATGGCTCAACATCTACATTGCGGGGAGAATGCAACCGTCCCGTTTCTATATCAACCAGTTGTCCTGGAGCAAGTATCACTTGTTCTTTCTGCAGATTCTTTACATTTACACTTCCCTCAACTAACACAACCGAAGAAATACCCTCCGACGGATATGTTGAAACATTGAAAGAGGTCCCCAAGACTTGTACCTGAAAATCTTTAGTTCGAACGATAAAAGGAGCGTCCTCATTACGGAATACGTCAAGATAAACTTCTCCTTCTACATAAATCTCACGGCGATTCTTTTCAAAATGACTGGGATAAACGATACGTGTCCCTGAATTTGCCCATAAACGTGTTCCGTCTGCCAAGGTCAATCGGGTTCTTTTTCCTTTCGGTATTATCAATTGATTGAACTCTCTTTCTTTCTCCTGTGTTTTCCTCTGATCAATTGTATCTGAATTGACTACCACCGCTCCATTCTGCGAATGGATGATATTTGCATCTGTTTCTTTTACTTCTACCTCTTTCTTTCCTGGTATCAGTAATCGAATATCCTTGTTGGTTGCTTCTTCGGCTTGTGTATACTGGGCAAAATTAACAATTGAATCATCGTCTGAATCATTTGGGATAAATTGTTTGCCTAACCAGAACATGCAGAAGAAGATAACCGCAGCCGATAAGGCTGTGGCAATATACAGGATATGGCGTCGTGAGTTCTTTCTTTTCTCTATGAGTGCTTGCTCTTCTACACGTCTCCACAAGTCGTCCAGTTCTTCAGGAGTGACATGTCTCTCCTGTTCTTTAGCGTGTTCGATCAATTTTCGTGCAACCTGGTGGCGTATTTTAAACTTTCTTTTCTCCATTTTTCATCGTCTTTATCTTTAAAACGATGATAATGCAAATGTCTACTCACTTTTTCCGAAAAAAAATAGAGTATTTATAAAAAAAAGAGTAATATAGTCAGGAAAAGAATAAAAGAATGAATAGTAAATGCTCGTGAAAAGTCATTTTTGACCGTAAACTGGTTAATGCACGGGAAACCAAATTCATGGAAGATTGGGGATTTATGTTCAAGACAACTGCCATTTCTTTATAGGACAATCCTTTGACATAACGAAGATAGATTGCCATCCGCTGATTCTCAGGCAGACTTTTGTATGCGTTTATCAATTTTTTGCTTAATTGAAGTTCTTCATCATTACCTTTAAAAAGGGATTCTAAAGCAGCATCTTCTATTTTCAGTTCAAAGAAATGTTCATTTAAATCTTCCGTCAGTCTCAATGATGACAATTTATCAGATATAACATTTTTCAAAGAAGTTAAAAGATAAGAACGTACATACTCCGTCGATGATAATCGCTTACTTGTACAAAGTTTCACAAAAACATCCTGAATGCAATCCTTTACGAATTCTTCGTCTGAAGTATATTTCAGACCAAAGTTAAGTAATAATTCGTAATGTTTCTTATACAATAAAGACATAGCTTTCATATCACCCTTCAATATAAGGTTCCATAGAGCTACATCTTGCATCTTTTGATATGAGGTATATTGCATCAGAAAGGTAAGAGATATTGTGTTTATAAATTCAGTAATTCACTGCAAATATAATTAAATCTTCAAGAAAAAAAATAATTTTCTCTCCATCTATTACTATCAATATGCATTTTGCTATTTATCAAGTTACAAATTGATAGGGACAGGATACTTGAACCTTCGAAAATAAAGGATACTTACGAGGTGCCTCTTTTAGCTTATTTCAAATACTAATATCTAAACTGTATTGGCGGTTGCTCGTCACAACTCAAAGAACGGGTATCTGCTGATGTGTATTCCTTTACCCCGGGAATAAGAGGACTGTAAGATAATACGTGGCGGATACGTTTGCGTTGCTGGAATGTAAATTGGTCAGAATAGCAAAAAGCATAGTCCATGATATTGTGAGAAATAAAAGTACCGCCTTCACAGTTCGTTCTTGTACACAATTCATCGAATGAATGCTTTTCCACATCGTCTATGCCGTTCACCCATTCTGTATATTCGGTAATGTTGTAAGTAGGGGTGTCGGTGCAATAATCAGTATCTTCACACAAATCAGTGTTGTCTCCATCTTCGGAAAAGGCATGATGTAATCCAAGATAGTGTCCTAGTTCATGTGCAAGAGTATTGTAAACATCAGTTGTGTAGTAGGAACTATTGTCACCGTTTACATAAATATAGTTGCTATTGATAGATACACAATGGGGGTATTCTACCTCATGGCTTAAGAAATAATTTCCATTGTTTAAACCATCTAACGGATATGATGATAAACAGTAAGGTAAATGTGCAATTCCTAAAATGTTGTTTTCGCTAAATGGATATACAAAAATATTGATATATACTTTAGGGTTCCAAAGCATTTCCGCATATTTCTTAGCTTGGTTTTTATCTTTTCCATCCATAAATTGTTCGCAAGACATCGGAACTTCATCCCATTCTATTCGTTCAACTCCTGCTTCTTCCAAAGTTGTTCCGTCCGGCTTTTCTGTAGCCATGACAAATTCAAGATTCATATCTTGGCTGATGTTATATTTTGAATTTTGATATATCTTATTCTTATATGTCAAGTTACAAGCGTTAATGATTTGGGCGAGACGGCCTTTGTCTACATATTGCTTTCTATCATTGTGGTTTTTATAAAGGACGTGGAATATAACGGGCAATTTATAATGATGTTCATTGGCTGTACTTGTAGAAGGGGATTGAGTTATTTTTATAGTCTTGTTCGTTTTCTTTGCCATGATGGTAACTGTCGCATTCCTTTCTTCTGACGTATTGTTGGCATGTATAGTCAAGACGAGTTCTCCATCATTACTACCATTTTGTAAATTTGGAATACACCAATTTTGATTACTGCTTGTTCTCCAAGTAGAATTGCATGTGATGGATACTTTTATTGTAGTTCCTTCCGGACTAACATCATCAAATGTAGATTGGGAAATTTCTAGAGTTGCTGAGTCTGAATCTGAGTCTGAATCACTACAGCCTATTAATACCCATAATAACGGAAGCAGGAATATTAATCTTGTTTTCATAAATAAGAGAGTTTTTTATATAAACATAGGTCTCAAAGATAATGTTTTTAATCAGTCAGTAGATTATTTATTTCAATAAATATTCTACTTCCTTAAACATATATCCTCTTTTTGCCTGCATTTCATCTTCCAGAATCAATCTTCCTTCGGGTTCTACACATACAATCCGTGCAAGGAACTCTCCGTCAGCATCTTTGTACCGATGCATCCCTTCCTTTCTGAAAAGCGATTTTTCATAGTGGGCAACAATTGATGAAGTATCATTCTTTTTAAGCTGACTATAATAAGACTGTATTCGCTGCATAATATTCTTCAATACCTCAAAAATATCATATTGCTTTCCTGTGATTTGGTACAATGAGACAGGATTGGGAGCCGGGCTGTGAAACTCTTCCTGGTTGATATTGATTCCGATTCCCGCAATACTTCGGCTGATATTCCGCCCCATCAAGTCGTTTTCTATCAATATGCCGCATATTTTCTTCTCTTTCCAGTAAATATCGTTCGGCCATTTGATAGAAACATCATTTGTATAAGTATCCAGTTCTTCTTTGATAGCTAAAGACACAATTTGGGAAATAAGAAACTGGCGGCGTGCTTCCAGAAACTCAGGAAAAAGCACAAAGCTGAAAAGGAGATTTTTGTGCGGCTCCGATTCCCATGAATTTCCACGCTGTCCCCGTCCGGAGGTTTGGTAGTCGGCAGCTACGGTTGTAAACTCTTCTGTTTTTTCTTTGGCACAAAAGGTTTGTAAATAGCTATTGGTAGAATTTGTTTCGCTGATATGAATCAATGGAACCGGAAATAAATCAGGGGAGAGCATCATATTCTGCACGTAATTTTTTAGTAAATTTCTTGATTACTTCATCGTAAGAGTGGTCTATGAGTTCTTTCATAAGCCTGTCATCTACATCACTGTCAAAGCGGACGCTATTCCAGTACTTCTTGTTGAAATGGTAAGCTCCTTCAATTCCGGAATAATGTTCGCGTAGTTCAATCGCCTTTTCCGGATCGCATTTTAATGAGATGTGATTTGCTTCTTCTAGGTCAATAAGGGCAAACATCTTGTTCATTACTTTTATAACAAGTGATACCTCATCAAAAGGAAAAGATTCGGTAGTTCCTTTCTTGTTTAAGCAATATTCTCTGACAGTTTCTACGTTCATAATAATTCAAATTTATAATAAATCAGTGTACACTTTGCACTTTTGGGTGTGAACTTTAGAATAAAGGCGGATAAAATGCCTCTTTCATATGCTCAATCTTAAAATCTCCATCGTTACCCACTACGGTAATAATATCGAAACGTACAGGGATGTCAATTTGAAATAGTTTCATATACGTATCCGCAGCGCGTACAGTACGTCTTATCTTGGGTAAATCAACGGCATCTTCCGGCTCTGCAAACTGAGTGTTGCTGCGTGTTTTCACTTCTGCTACAATCAATTCAAGGTCCTTTACAGCCACAATATCCAATTCCAAATGGCCTTTTCTCCAATTTCGGTCGCGGATGATATAGCCTTGCTGTTCCAGATAGGCTACTGCGGCATTTTCTCCGGCTTTACCCAATTCATTATGTTTTGCCATCTTTTTTTTGCAAATTTACTGCTTTTATTCTTTGAATTTACAGAAGTAAAAGTAATTTTGCAGAAGATATGAGAAAAAGAAGTAAAAAGTGCCTGAAAATGCACGTCGAATGTACTAAAAGAGAACGACGGATGAGCATTTTGTTGAGCGATGAAGAGCAACTGATTGTAGATCGTTATCTTGAAAAGTACAAGATAACGAATAAGTCACGTTGGCTTCGCGAAACCATTCTCATGTTTATCCATAAGAATATGGAAGAGGATTATCCGACCCTTTTCGGTGAGCACGATATGAGACGATAGGGGATAGTTTATGATTAAAAATTAAAGAGAGTGCTGGACGATACTTATTTCATGAAACAGGCTTTGATAGAGGCACGTAAAGCTGCCGAGCGGGGAGAAGTGCCCGTAGGGGCTGTTGTGGTTTGTAAAGAGCGGATAATTGCGCGTGCCCACAATCTCACGGAAACATTGAATGATGTGACGGCCCATGCCGAAATGCAGGCGATTACTGCTGCAGCCAATGTTCTTGGTGGTAAATATCTCAATGAATGTACCCTGTATGTCACAGTTGAACCCTGTGTGATGTGTGCCGGAGCTATCGCCTGGGCACAAACGGGCAGACTCGTGTTTGGCGCCGAAGATGAGAAACGTGGCTATCAGAAATATGCCGGTTCGGCTCTGCATCCTAAAACAGTCGTTGTTAAAGGCTTGATGGCTGACGAGTGCGCTAAGCTTATGAAAGAGTTTTTTGCTGCGAAACGTTGATCATTTATTCCTTAATTTCCTCAAAGTCTACATACTCACCATCATCCTGCGTGAATATTTTCTTGTGTCTTCTTCTCGATACATTCTCTGAATATATTTCTTCTTCATTATCCGTTGGATTCTGGGGGCTCTGACCGTATTCCTGTTGTTCTGTAGCAGTACGTCCGGATTCGGCTTGTTTCGGACGCGATGATGACGACGAACGGCGACCGATTCCGAATATGGCTCTTAGCAGAAATCCGACAATCGAAAGACCAAATACGACAATGGCAATAATAAAGATAAGTATAAATAAAAGTATATGCATCGGGCTATGATTTTTACGTTGTAACTTTGATAAGACTCATAGTACAACAAACGTGCCAAGAGATTGTTTATTTACTTTTTCTTGTAAAAAGTGAAAGTAAAATATACCATACAATAATGGCCGCAAAGCTACTGATTCCCAGGAAAACAAGGAAAGGAATACAAATAATCAAGAAAATAAAACTGACTTTATTGTCAGCCCATGACAGATTTTTGAATTTCAAGGAAAACATAGGTATTTCTGATACCAGCAACCATGAAAACAGACAGACAAGTATAAAAAGATAGACAGGATGGCAGTTTTCGGAAACCAGCAAGTCATGTGCCCCTGCTACCAAAGAGCCCCAAAATAAAGCATTTGCGGGAACAGGAAGACCGACAAAAGAGCTTGTCTGCCGGGTATCATTATTGAACTTAGCCAAACGCAAAGCGGAGAATACGGAAATCAAAAATGCCGCATAAGGCAGATATGGAGCAATAAATTCCATACTTGCGGGATAGTACATCTCTTTAAACAAAGAGAATACAATCAGTGAAGGCGCCACACCGAAACTGACATCATCTGCCAACGAATCCAAGTCTTTCCCGATGATGGAATGTGCATTGAGCGTACGGGCCAACAGTCCGTCAAAGAAATCGAAAGTGGCACTTAAGATAATGAAAAGTAATGCCAGCTCGTATTTTGCTTCAAAAGCCATGACGCAAGCAATACAACCGGAGAAAAGGTTCAGGCAGGTTACGGTATTCGGAATACTGTTTTTAATAACGTTTGTCATTGTGACAGAATTATTTGAGTTTTGCGATAACCGTTTGGTTACCGGTTGTTAATTGCCCCATGCTGACACATACTTCTGTGCCGATAGGCAAATATACATCCACGCGGGAACCGAATTTGATGAATCCCATGTGTTCGTCGATATAACATTCTTCGCCTACTTCCGCGTAGGTTACGATACGGCGTGCTACAGCACCGGCAATTTGGCGTGTGAGTACTTCCACTCCTTCGGGAGTTTCAATCACTACCGTAGAACGTTCGTTTTCTGTGCTGGCTTTCGGAAGCCAGGCTTTCATAAAGTTGCCATTGTGGTGAGCCACCTTTTTGACGGTACCATCCACCGGATACCAGTTGGCGTGAACATTCACAATGCTCATAAAGATAGAAATCATCAATCGGCGGTCGTGGAAATATTCGTTCTCATCGACTTCTTCGATAACAACGATTTTACCATCGGCAGGTGCCACGACTATTTTCTCGGTGTCCTGCCCGAAAAGACGGATCGGACAACGGAAGAAGTTCACCATTAGCAGATAGATTGCGATACTCGCTACTGCTACCACATAAAATGGAATTTTGCAATCGATTCCCCAATAAAGAGCTGCATTCATCAGTAGCAATAGCAAAAAGCTAGCCCATAATATATGTGTTCCTTCGCGGTGAATACGTATTTTCTTCAATTTCTTTAGTCGGCCCATGAGTGCTGTTTAATGATATTGTCTGCAAAAATATACTTAATTTAAAAAATCAGCAAGTAAATGAGCATAGAAATGTGAATGTTGATAACTTTTTGAGGATTATTTTTGTTTATAACTCAAGAGGTCGTACTTTTATGCCTTCAAATTAACTACTTATCATTATGCAGGATTTCGTTCATTTACATGTCCATACCCAGTATTCTCTCTTGGATGGTCAGGCAAGCGTGGCTCGTCTGGTCGATAAGGCGATGAAGAATGGAATGAAGGGTATTGCCGTGACCGATCATGGGAATATGTTCGGTATCAAGGAATTTACGAACTACGTCAATAAGAAGAATAGCGGTCCGAAAGGTGAAGTCAAGGACTTGAAAAAGCGGATAGCGGGAATTGAAGCCGGTACCATAGAGTGTGAGGACAAAGAAGCGGAGATTGCCGCTTGCAAAGCCAAGATAGTGGAAGCGGAAAACAAACTTTTCAAACCCATCATCGGTTGTGAAATGTATGTGGCGCGCCGCACAATGGATTTGAAAGAAGGAAAGCCGGACCAAAGCGGTTATCACTTGATTGTATTGGCTAAGAACGAAAAAGGCTATCATAACCTTATTAAATTAGTATCGCACGCGTGGACGCGCGGATATTATATGCGTCCGCGTACAGACCGCAGCGAACTCGAAAAGTATCATGAAGGACTGATTGTCTGCTCCGCCTGCCTCGGTGGTGAGATACCGAAACGGATTACTGCCGGACAATTTGCGGAAGCTGAAGAAGCTATACAATGGTATAAGAATTTGTTCGGTGATGATTTCTATCTTGAGATGCAGCGCCATAAGGCAACTGTCCCTCGTGCCAATCACGAATGTTACCCATTGCAGGTAAATGTGAACAAATACCTGATGGAATACGCTCAGAAGTTCAACATCAAGCTGATCTGTACGAACGACGTCCACTTCGTGGATGAAGAAAATGCCGAAGCACACGACCGCCTGATTTGTTTGAGTACCGGTAAGGACCTGGATGATCCGAGCCGTATGCTTTACACCAAACAGGAATGGATGAAAACACGGGAGGAGATGAATGAGCTCTTTGCCGATGTGCCGGAAGCCTTGAGCAATACGTTGGAAATCCTCGACAAAGTAGAATATTACTCTATCGACCATGCGCCTATCATGCCTACTTTCGCTATTCCCGAAGACTTCGGGACGGAAGAGGAATATAGGGCTAAATATACGGAAAAAGACCTTTACGATGAGTTCACCCAAGATGAACATGGTAATGTGGTGTTGAGTGAAGAAGAAGGGAAGGCAAAAATCAAACGCTTGGGTGGCTACGATAAACTTTATCGTATCAAACTCGAAGGAGACTATCTTGCCAAGCTGGCTTTTGACGGAGCGAAGCGGATATATGGCGAACCGTTGACCGAAGAAGTAAAGGAACGTATGAATTTCGAATTGTACATCATGAAGACGATGGGGTTCCCCGGATACTTCTTGATTGTGCAGGACTTTATCAATGCTGCCCGTAAAGAGTTGGGGGTATCCGTAGGACCGGGGCGTGGTTCCGCTGCCGGTTCGGCAGTGGCATACTGCCTGGGCATTACGAAAATCGACCCTATCCAGTATGACTTGCTGTTCGAACGTTTCCTGAATCCTGACCGTATTTCATTGCCCGATATTGATGTGGACTTCGATGATGACGGTCGTGGTGAAGTGCTCCGATGGGTGACTAATAAATACGGGCAGGAAAAAGTGGCTCATATCATCACTTATGGTACGATGGCTACGAAATTGGCGATTAAGGACGTTGCCCGTGTGCAAAAACTTCCTCTCTCCGAATCCGACCGTCTGGCAAAATTAGTGCCGGACAAGATTCCCGACAAGAAGTTGAACTTGCGAAACGCCATCGAATATGTTCCCGAATTGCAGGCAGCCGAAGTATCGCCCGACCCATTGGTGAGAGATACGCTCAAATATGCCAAGATGCTTGAGGGTAACGTGCGCGGTACAGGTGTGCATGCCTGTGGTACGATTATCTGCCGTGACGATATTACCGATTGGGTGCCGGTCAGCACCGCCGACGATAAGGAAACGGGTGAAAAGATGCTCGTCACCCAGTATGAAGGATCGGTCATTGAGGATACCGGACTGATTAAAATGGACTTTCTGGGACTGAAAACCTTGTCCATTATCAAGGAAGCCGTCGAAAATATCCGTCTGAGCCGTAGCATCGAAGTAGATGTGGATATGATAGATATCAACGACCCTGCTACCTATAAGTTATACAGTGATGGTCGTACGATTGGTACATTCCAGTTTGAATCTGCCGGTATGCAGAAGTACTTGCGCGAATTGCAGCCTTCCACATTCGAAGATTTGATTGCCATGAATGCCCTCTATCGTCCGGGGCCGATGGATTATATTCCTGACTTCATTGACCGTAAACATGGTCGTAAGCCGATTGAATATGATATTCCGATAATGGAGAAATACCTGAAAGATACGTATGGTATTACAGTCTATCAGGAACAGGTGATGCTTTTGTCACGTCTGTTGGCGGACTTTACTCGTGGCGAATCTGATGCTCTTCGTAAAGCAATGGGTAAGAAGCTGCGTGACAAGCTGGATCACATGAAACCTAAATTTATCGAAGGCGGACGAAAGAACGGACATGACCCGAAAGTCCTCGAAAAGATTTGGACGGACTGGGAAAAGTTTGCGTCCTATGCGTTCAATAAATCGCATGCTACCTGCTATTCATGGGTTGCTTATCAAACGGCTTATCTGAAAGCGAACTATCCTGCCGAATATATGGCGGCTGTCATGAGCCGAAGTTTGTCGAACATTACTGATATCACGAAACTGATGGACGAATGTAAGGCAATGGGTATCCAGACTCTTGGACCGGATGTGAATGAGAGTAATCTGAAATTTACTGTAAACCATGACGGTAATATCCGTTTCGGACTTGGTGCGGTGAAGGGGGTAGGCGAAGCCGCTGTGCAAAGCATTATGGAAGAGCGTGAAAAGAATGGGCCTTTTGCCGGAATTTTCGACTTTGTGCAACGTGTCAACTTGAATGCCTGCAACAAGAAGAACATGGAATGTCTCGCATTGGCCGGTGGCTTTGACAGTTTCCCGGAACTGAAACGTGAGCAATATTTCGCAGTCAACTCCAAAGGGGAGGTATTCCTGGAAACTCTGATGCGTTATGGAAACCGTTACCAGGCAGATAAGATGGCTGCTGTCAACTCCTTGTTCGGCGGTGAGAACGTGATTGATGTGGCAACTCCTGAAATTCCCCAGGGAGTAGAGCGTTGGAGTGATCTTGACCGTCTGAACCGGGAACGCGACCTAGTCGGTATCTATCTTTCCGCTCATCCGTTGGATGAATTCTCTATTGTATTGGAACATGTCTGCAATACTCGTATGGCAGATTTGGAAGATAAAGCAGCATTAGCCGGTCGTGAAATAACAATGGGCGGCATTGTGACCAGTGTTCGTCGTGGAATCAGTAAGAATGGAAATCCTTACGGCATCGCCAAGATAGAAGACTATTCCGGTTCTACCGAAATCCCATTCTGGGGAAATGACTGGGTGACTTATCAGGGATATCTCAACGAGGGTACTTTTTTATATATCAAAGCCCGTTGCCAGGCAAAACAATGGCGGCAGGATGAACTGGAAGTGAAGATAACCTCTATGGAACTTCTACCGGACGTAAAAGAAGAATTGGTACAGAAGATAACAATCGTTATTCCATTGTCAGTCTTGAACTCTGCGCTGGTCACAGAACTGGCGACGTTGACGAAAGACCATCCGGGCAATACGGAACTTTATTTCAAAGTGACGGATGATGCTGATATAAACCATATGTCGGTTGATTTGATTTCCCGTCCGATCAAGCTTTCGGTAGGGCGTGAGTTAATTACCTATTTAAAAGACCGTCCCGAACTGGGATTTCATATAAATTGATTATCTTTGTGGCGGAAATAATCAACGAACTAATTTTTAATAATTAATACTTAATACTTAAAGAAATGGCTTTTGAAATTACAGACAACAACTATAAAGAGGTGCTTGCAGAAGGCAAACCGGTTGTTGTAGATTTTTGGGCTCCTTGGTGTGGCCCTTGTAAAATGGTGGCTCCTATCATTGAAGAATTGGCTGCGGAGTTTGAAGGACAAGTAATCATCGGTAAATGCGATGTAGATGAAAATGGTGATATGGCTGCCGAATATGGTATCCGTAATATTCCTACTGTATTGTTTTTCAAGAACGGTGAAATAGTAGACAAACAGGTAGGTGCAGTTGGCAAACCGGTATTTGTAGAAAAAGTGAAGAAACTGCTCTAAGCGGTAATATTTGATACTTATCACTTAATACTTAAAATTATCATGGGACTGGAAGACGATTTTTTATTAGCAGATGCCGATGACGAAAAGACCATCGAGTTTATCAAAAACTATCTGCCTCAAGACCTGAAAGAGAAGTTCTCGGACGATGAATTGTATTATTTTCTCGATTTAATCGACGAGTATTACTCTGAAAGTGGTATTCTCGACGCTCAACCTGATGAAGACGGCTATGTCAACATCGATTTGGAAGAGGTTGTGGCTTACATTGTAAAAGAAGCCAAAAAGGATGAAATAGGGGAATACGATCCTGAAGAAGTCCTCTTTGTGGTTCAGGGAGAAATGGAATACGGAAACTCTCTGGGACAAGTGGACTAAACGACGTCCAGTCTCATTGTAGATAAAATTAAGATAAGGGGTATGCTCTGTGAGTATACCCCTTTTTTGTGCGCTGCTTTTTCTCAAACATTCTTATGCCTATGAGAAAAAGTTTTCATTACTATGAGAAAAATCCCTTGCCTGAATAGTCTGAAACGGCATATTCTAGTTATATTTCTTCCAATGCATAATATTGATAATCGCGAAGTATCGTCTGAAGGAATTTTTCCTGATTACCCTCACGAGGAGTAACGGAAAGTAATTCCTGTACTTTTTTGGCAAGTGCCGTGATACGTCTTGCCCGGTCTTTTTCACCGGATTCCAAAGTCCGGGTAATTACATTCACTTGTTCGAGAGATAAATCAGCCGACTGCGGATATACCGGATGATAATTTTGGGTCAGATAATCGAATTCATCCAGGCTAACATGTATCTTACGATAGTTTTTCTCTTTAATCACCATAGTGCCGGCAGCTAGATCCCCTAATCGTTGATTGTTCTTATTCAATAAAACGACCAGAAGTCCAAGTCCGCTTGTGATGGGACCATCAATTGGGAAAAGAAGCCATCGTAACAGATAAGAGCCGATGCTTGGAGTAGAACCGTCTACTTTTACGACACGGATATTGATGAGTTTCTTCCCAAAGCTCTGTCCGTGATTGAACATTTCACAAAGAAAAGAATAACCGAGAATCGGTAAATAAACGACGCATAGAAAAAAGAACAAACTGAATCCTGACGGTAAACTTAATTTGGACAAGAGCGTAATAGTGGACAAAATGTAAAGCCCGATCAGAAAATAATCGATGATTAAAGCCAGCAGTCGTTCGCCGATACTGGCGGGCGTTTGACTGATACGAACGAATTGTCCGGTTATTATCGTAGATTCTGCCATTTCGGGTTAAACATTTTTAGGATTCCGTTGCAAATATATCATAATTCTCTTATTTTTGCTTCCGGTTTCGGACAAAACTTATCCGAAATCTATTGAAAAGCATGAAAGAAGTAACGTTTATTCGTCGGAACATTGAAAAATGGAAGGAGACAGAGAAAGTTGTGGAGCGGGCGGCAAGTCTGTCCCCCGACCAACTTGCCGATGCATATACGGACTTGACAGCTGACCTGGCATTTGCCCAAACACATTTCCCAACTTCCCGTATTACTATTTATCTGAATAATCTGGCTTCAGCGTTGCACAACGAAATCTACCGTAATAAACGCGAGAAGTGGACACGGATTATTACCTTTTGGACACAGGAAGTGCCACGAACCATGCACGATGCACGGCGCGAATTATTGACCTCCTTTTTGATTTTTGTTGCCAGCGCATTAATCGGTGTATTATCAGCAGCGAATGACCCGGATTTTGTCCGGCTGATATTGGGAAACGGTTATGTGGATATGACACTCGACAATATTGCCAATGGGGAGCCGATGGCCGTATATAATGGTTCTTCCGAAGTACCGATGTTCTTGGGCATTACGCTTAATAACGTGATGGTCTCTTTCAACTGCTTTGCAATGGGATTGCTGACCAGTTTTGGAACAGGGTATATGCTTCTCTCCAATGGTATCATGGTAGGAGCTTTTCAAACATTCTTTTATCAACACGATTTGTTGTGGGAATCCAGTCTTGCCATCTGGCTGCACGGAACGCTTGAAATCTGGGCGATTATCGTGGCCGGTGCCGCCGGATTGGCTTTGGGCAACGGCTGGCTGTTTCCCGGCACTTACTCCCGACTGGAATCTTTCAGGAGAGGAGCGAAGCGAGGCTTGAAAATAGTGATAGGCACTGTCCCGGTGTTCATTATGGCAGGCTTTATAGAAGGTTTTCTTACCCGGCACACAGAGCTTCCCGATGTGTTGAGGCTTGGCGTGATATTCACTTCTCTGGCATTTATTATATTCTACTATATTTATTTACCAAATAGAAAAAAACATGGAATCACAGAAACCTAAGATTGCGATGTATGTGAAACGTCCTTTCGGTGAGAAGTTGAACGCTTCTTTTGATTTTATAAAAGAGAATTGGAAACAATTGTTTAAGTATTCAACTTATCTGATACTCCCTATATGCTTAATTCAAGCTGCAAACTTTAGCGGTTTAATGGGAAGTATGACAGATATTACTGCTATGCAGACGTCCGGAGGAATAAGTGATAATCCTTTAGCTGCTCTGGGACCTTCGTTTGCACTCAATTATGCAGGAGTTGTCTTTTTTTCATGTTTGGGAGCTTTGTTGATGACTTCCTTGATTTATGCGATGGTACGATTGTATAATGAACGGGAAGAACGCCTGAACGGGGTTGTATTCGGCGATATAAAATCGTTGTTGCTCCGTAATATTAAAAGACTGTTTTTGATGGGGATCGCCTGCAGCTTTTTATTCATCTTTGCGGTGGTCTTTATTGTCTTATTGGCTGTATTGACACCTTTCACACTCATTCTGACCATCCCGCTTTTATTCGCCTTTATGGTTCCTTTGGCATTAATGGCTCCCATCTACTTATTTGAAGACATTTCGTTGGGTGAGGCATTTGCAAAAACATTCCGGTTGGGATTTGCTACCTGGGGAGGCGTCTTTCTAATTTTAATTGTGATGGGGATTATTGCCAGTGTGTTACAAGGAATCGTTTCTATACCCTGGTATGTGATCTATATTGTAAAAATGGTCTTTACGATGAGTGACGGAGGTGCAACCTCTTCATCAGTCGGACTGAACTTTGCGCAATATTTGTTCTCTATCCTGATGTTGTATGGTTCTTACTTATCGGCTATATTTGGTATCGTCGGTCTGGTTTATCAGTATGGCCATGCATCGGAAGTGGTGGACAGCATAACGGTAGAAAGTGATATTGATAATTTTGATAAACTCTAAACCCAACCTCCACTAGATGAATCTCACTTCCCCGGCTGATACACTAGTCTGTGATACGGCGCAGATTGCCCTTTGGCAGTCTGATCCGGCATACAACTATAACCGTGAACTGATTACTCCGGAGATGAATGTCTTTGAGTGGATCAGTCGGCAGTTTGGGGAGTTGTTGCGCAAAATATTCGGCAGTCATTTTGCTGAAGAGTATTCAGGGCTTATCCTGGTATGTATTGCCATTCTTCTTTTGTTGCTGATTGTTTGGTTCGTCTATCGGAAACGCCCGGAATTGTTTATGGTCTCGCATAAAAATGCGTTGCCTTATACAGTTGAAGAAGATACTATTTACGGAGTAGATTTTCCGGGAGGGATTGCGGAAGCGCTTTCCCGTCAGAATTACCGGGAAGCAATACGTCTGCTTTATCTGCAAACTCTGAAACAACTTAGTGACGCAGAACGTATTGACTGGCAACTTTATAAAACGCCTACCCAATATATCAATGAAGTCCGACTACCGGCTTTCAGGCAACTGACCAATCATTTCCTGCGGGTACGTTATGGCAACTTTGAGGCGACGGAAGGACTCCTTCGGGCAATGCAGGCCTTGCAGGAAGAAATAGGGAAAGGAGGCGTCTCATGAAAGGAAGTCGCTGGTTCATTGTCTTTATTGTCGCTTTTCTATTCATCATGTTTGCAATAGAATATCATTTGCCGAAGAAGTTTGTGTGGAAGCCCACTTTCGGACATCATGACGAGCAGCCTTTCGGATGTGCAGTGTTCGATAGCGTATTGTCTTCTTCTTTGCCACAGGGCTACGCTTTTACAAGGAAAAGTCTTTATCAATTGGAACAGGAAGATACAACGCAGCGCAGAGGTATATTGGTTATCTCTGATAATTTGCGATTGTCGGATGTCGATGTAAACGCTCTGTTGAAAATGGCGGAACGCGGAGATAAGATCATGTTGGTGAGTACTTTGTTCGGCAGATATTTGGAAGATACCTTGCAGTTCAGGTCTTACTGTTCTTACTTCAGTCCGATGGCTTTGAAGAAATATGCAACTTCATTTTTGAAAAAAGATAGCTTGCATTGGATAGGAGATTCGACGGTTTATCCCCGCCAGACTTTCTATTTTTATCCTCAGTTGTGTTCCTCTTATTTTTGGGGAGATTCACTCCCGGAAAGGGTGTTGGCACAAAGGGTGTTGGCACAAAGAGTGTTGGCACAAAGAGTTTTTGAGTCGAATGAGTTCCGGTATGAAACAGAGGCGGACTCGTTGACAACGGATAGTCTTGTTTATATGCCTGTAGCGATGTCCCGTCGGTGGGGGAAAGGAGAAGTTATTTTAGTTTCCACTCCTTTGATTTTTACCAATTACGGAATGTTGGACGGCAAGAATGCAACCTATATTTTCCGTTTGTTGTCGCAGATGGGAAAGCTTCCCATCGTTCGCACGGAGGGGTACATGAAAGAAACTGCACAGGTGCAGCAATCACCTTTCCGTTATTTTCTGGCACATGAACCGCTTCGTTGGGCTTTGTATCTGACGATGATTACCATCATACTCTTTATGATATTCACAGCGAAGAGGCGGCAACGGGTGATCCCTGTTGTTCACGAGCCGGCCAATAAATCTCTTGAATTTACCGAACTGATAGGCACGCTTTACTTTCAGAAGAAAGACCATGCGGATTTAGTTCGCAAGAAGTTTTCCTATTTAGCCGAAGAACTTCGGAGAGAGATTCAGGTGGATATTGAAGAAGTGGCCGACGATGAACGCTCTTTCCACCGGATTGCCCGGAAAACCGGAATGGATGCCGGAGAGATTGCTAAATTTATCCGCGAAGTCAGACCTGTGATTTACGGAGGACGTGTTATTGATGCGGAGCAGATGAAGGTATATATCGATAAAATGAATGAAATAATCAATCATATCTAAAGAAGAAATTTATGGAAGAGAATACAGAACAGCGAGTAGATTTAACTCTCTTTTCCGAGAAGATACAAGAGTTGAAAGACCGGATTGCTTCCGTCATAGTTGGGCAGGAGCAGACAGTCGATTTGGTACTGACAGCGATTTTGGCTAATGGACACGTATTGATAGAAGGTGTTCCGGGAGTTGCGAAGACACTGTTGGCCCGTTTGACAGCTCGTCTGATTGATGCAGACTTCAGTCGTGTCCAGTTCACTCCGGACTTAATGCCGAGTGACGTATTAGGTACGACTGTGTTTAATATGAAAACCAATGGTTTTGATTTTCATCAGGGACCGATTTTTGCAGATATTGTATTGGTCGATGAAATCAACCGTGCTCCTGCCAAGACACAGGCTGCCTTGTTTGAGGTAATGGAAGAGCGCCAGATCAGTATTGATGGAACGACTCACCGGATGGGAGATCTTTATACGATTTTGGCTACCCAGAATCCGGTAGAGCAGGAGGGAACATACAAACTTCCCGAAGCACAGCTCGACCGTTTTCTGATGAAGATAACGATGGATTATCCTTCATTGGAAGAGGAAGTGAATATCTTGGAACGTCATCATACCAATGCCGCATTGGTGAAGTTGGACGACATCACTCCCGCTATTACCAAAGAAGAACTGTTGTCGCTTCGTGCTTTCATGAATCAGGTATTTGTAGACCGCACATTGCTCCAATATATCGCATTGATTGTACAGCAGACTCGTACCAGCAAAGCTGTATATTTGGGAGCTTCTCCGCGTGCATCTGTAGCCATGCTGCAATCGTCAAAAGCGTATGCTCTTTTGCAGGGACGTGATTTTGTGACACCGGAAGATATCAAGTTTGTAGCTCCTTATGTACTTCAGCACCGTCTGATCCTGACTGCCGAAGCTGAAATGGAAGGCTATTCTCCAGTGAAAGTGACGCAACGCTTAATTGATAAAGTGGAAGTACCAAAATGAAAAGATTTATGATTTATGAATTCTGATTTATGATTTGGGCTGCGCGTTGGATGTCTGACTCTATTCATAACATAAATCGAAGAAATCATAAATCGTAAATTATAAACTGTACGTAAATTGTAAGTTGAAGAAATCGTAAACCCAAGAAATTATAAATCATAAATCATAAATCATTTGTTTCTAACTCGTCGTTTCCATATTGCCCTTGTCGTAGTTATCCTGTTGTTGGGTAGCGGATATGTTTTTGCTCCGTTCTTTGTTATCGGGCAGTGGGCACTCTTTGTCTTGCTTTTGGTGGTACTGGCAGACGTATATTCTCTTTATCGTATTCGTGGAATCCATGCTTTCCGCCAGTGTGCCGACCGTTTCTCTAATGGCGACGAAAATGAAGTAAGTATTCGGGTAGAAAGTAGTTATCCGCATCCTGTATCTTTAGAAATCATAGATGAGATCCCTTTTATCTTTCAGAAACGTGATGTCGACTTTCAGGTGAAGCTTGGAGCAAACGAGGGAAAAACAGTTACCTATCGTCTTCGACCTACTCATCGTGGTGTTTACTCTTTCGGTCATATTAGAGTTTTTGTGACCGGAAAAATCGGCTTTATATCCCGGCGCTATACTTGTGCAGAACCTTTGGATATCAAAGTGTACCCGTCATATCTGATGCTCCATCAATATGAATTGTTGGCAATAAGTGATAATCTGACAGAACTGGGAATAAAACGTATTCGCCGGGTTGGGCATCATACGGAGTTTGAGCAGATTAAAGAGTATGTAAAGGGGGATGATTACCGTACGATTAACTGGAAAGCAAGTGCCCGTCGGCATGAACTTATGGTGAATGTGTATCAGGACGAACGCTCACAGCAGATTTATAATGTGATCGATAAAGGTAGAGTAATGCAGCAAGCTTTCCGTGGAATGACCTTGCTGGATTATGCAATTAATGCTTCGCTGGTGCTTTCGTATGTTGCCATGCGGAAAGAAGATAAAGCCGGATTAGTGACTTTCGATGAACACTTCGATACTTTTGTGCCTGCTTCCAAGCAATCGGGATATATGCAGACATTGCTGGAAAGTCTTTATAGCCAGCAGACCACTTTTGGGGAGACAGACTTCTCGGCTCTTTGCGTTCATTTGAACAAACATGTCAGTAAACGTAGCCTGCTGGTACTATATACTAACTTCTCGAGCATAGGAGGAATGAACCGTCAATTATCTTACCTGAAACAACTAAACCGCCAGCACCGTTTGCTCGTAGTCTTTTTTGAAGATGTCGATTTGAAGGAATATATCGCCCAACCGGCAAAAGATACGGAAGGGTATTATCGGCACGTGATTGCAGAAAAGTTCGCTTACGAGAAGCGGCTGATTGTATCTACTTTGAAACAACATGGCATCTATTCTTTATTAACTACACCGGAGAATCTTTCGATTGATGTGATTAATAAGTATCTGGAGATGAAGTCACGACAGTTGCTTTAGACATAAGAACAAAAGAACATATTTTTGTAGTCTTTTGTACTTATGTTCTTTTGTCTGAAAAAATGTCTCAAAGAGTGATGGCTTTCCGTGTTTCCACAAAGAAGAATATAGCCATTCCAATGATGATAATTCCCAGTATCCCATAGAAGAGTCTTGCCCGGTTGCGTCCTACATTCCGGACAATGGTTTGTGCGTTGCGCGTTGTAAAGAACCAGTCCCAGTTCAGCAATGACGCCAGCAGGGAGACGATTCCTGCTAGCGCAAAGATTCCTTGTACGATATATTGTCCGGTCATAGTTTGATTACTCTATTTCCGTCTTCCAGTTCTTCAATCGTTACTTTTACGGCATTTCCCGGAAGTAATTCTTCTACCAGTTCCGGCCATTCAATAAAGCAGAGAGCGCCACTGTAGAAATAGTCTTCGTAGCCCATGTCATACACTTCGCTTAGTTTCTTGATACGGTAAAAATCGAAGTGATAGATTAATTCTCCGGTTTCGTCCGAACGGTATTCGTTGACAATGGCAAAAGTAGGAGAAGTGATAACATCCGTTACGCCCAATTCTTCGCAGAGCGCTTTGACAAATGTCGTTTTGCCGGCACCCATCTTTCCGTATAAAGCAAATACAGTGTTGTCGCCCATAGCAGCGATAAATTCACGGGCTGCTTCATGGATACTTTCCAGTGATTGAATTTTGATTTCCATATACTATCTATTATTATGACTTTTTCCTGCAACAACTCTTTCCGATTTTACAAACAGCGTAAATCAAGATAGAGAAGAATATGATGGAAGCTCCCGAAGGAACTTTCCAGTGATAAGAAATAAATAATCCACCCAGGCAGCCCAAGAAACCGATGCCGATTGATAACCAGATAATCTTCTTGAAACTATAAGTGAACAAGTTGGCTGTCATCTGTGGAATGGTGAGAAGAGAAATGGCCAGTACGATGCCTACCATACGCAGGCAGGCTACAATTGTCAGCGCAATGAACATCATCAACACATATTCGAATATCTCTACCGGAATCTTTTGCGAACGTGCAAACTCACGGTCAAAAGCAATATATACGATAGGGCGGATAAACAGATAAAAGAATCCGGTCAGTATTAGTGCCAATATGCCGAGCATCCATAAATCGATTTGGTTGATGGTCAGGATATTGCCAAAGAGGTAAGCCGACAGGTCAGGCGCAAATCCCGGCGACAGGAAGCTGAACATAATTCCGAGTGCCATCCCTAACGTCCAGAATACTGCAATGGCAGAATCTTCGCGCATATCTTTCCGTCTGCTAAGCCACTCGACACCAAAAGCCGATAATACCGAGAATACGGCTGCCGAGAGTATCGGGGAAATTCCGGCAAACAATCCTAACCCGATCCCTCCGAAAGAAGCATGAGTGATTCCTCCGCTGATAAATACCAGGCGGCGGGTTACGATATATGTACCGATAATCCCACAGGCAATGCTTGCCAGCAGACTTCCCAATAGGGCGTGTTGAAAGAATGTATATTGTAGTAAATCCATCACCTCTCATCTGCTTTTTTTACTTCTACGTTTCTTCTTTCTCCGATAATCAGAAAAACTTCGTCTTTGAGATCATCCGGTAGTTCAATGCCACGGAGCTGAAGGCTACGTACCCATCCGGCCACTTCTACATCCAGTGTCGTATACAATACATCCCGAAACATTTCTGTTTCTTCTTCTGTATACGCATCTCCTGCCCTGCCAATGAACAGGTCCAGTTCTTCGTCATCGTAATATTCTATTTTTTTGCTGACAGCTGCCAGCAGGCTATCCCGTTCGCATACTTCGTGTTGTCCGCAGCATTCCACATCTACTTCCTTCACTTCCGGCATACGGTCCAGTTCGCCCTTTTCTATTTTCTTTTGCAGTCTTTTGTTGCGGATAATTCCGGCTATCAGCGCAATGACACCCAGCAACACCAGACTTATAATAAGTATCCACATGACAATATAACAGTTACCAATCAATTTTGTGCAAAGTTACTTATAAATTTGCATTCTATCATGTATGCTATCTATTTCTTTCGTACTTTTGTATGTTACCTACAAAATAAACATTGGCGGGTGAATTAAATTTCACCAATCAATGAAAATGACTTAAGATATTTGAAGTACAATGAAGAGAGATTATTTACTATTAGCGTTACTGTTGGTTGGAAACATTACTTTTGCCCAATCTCCTATTGAGAGGGCCTTGAATACAATTAACCGTTCCTCTGCCGAAGCTACTATCAACTTTTTGGCTAGTGATGAATTGCAAGGGCGTGAGGCTGGGTTTCATGGTTCGCGTGTGACTTCAGAATATATTGTTTCTTTGTTGCAATGGATGGGAGTATCGCCTTTGGCTGACAGCTATTTCCAGCCTTTTGATGCTTACCGTAAAGAACGTCAGAAAAAAGGACGTCTGGAAGTGCATCCTGATTCCATAGTTAAACTGAAACAGGAAGTTCATCAGAAGCTTTCCATGAGGAATGTATTGGGAATGATTCCTGGTAAAAATACCAAAGAATATGTGATTGTGGGGGCGCATTTCGACCATTTAGGTATTGATCCTGCACTCGATGGCGACCAAATATACAATGGTGCTGACGATAATGCTTCCGGTGTATCGGCAGTGCTGCAAATAGCAAGAGCCTTTTTAGCCAGTGGACAGCAACCCGAAAGAAATGTAATCTTTGCTTTTTGGGATGGAGAAGAAAAAGGACTGCTTGGCTCAAAATATTTTGTACAAACTTGTCCTTTCCTGTCTCAAATCAAAGGCTATCTGAACTTTGACATGATTGGCCGTAACAACAAACCTCAACAACCCAAACAGGTCGTTTATTTCTATACATCCGCCCACCCGGTCTTTGGGGATTGGTTGAAAGAGGATATCAGAAAATACGGTTTGCAATTGGAACCGGATTACCGCGCCTGGGAAAATCCGATAGGAGGAAGTGATAATGGTTCGTTTGCCAAAGTAGGTATTCCGATCATCTGGTATCATACGGACGGACATCCTGATTATCACCAGCCTTCCGATCATGCCGACCGGTTGAATTGGGATAAGGTCGTAGAAATCACTAAAGCCTCTTTTCTCAATATGTGGAAGATGGCAAATGAGAAGTCTTTTTAATGAAGCAGATAAAATACAATCCTGATAATTAACGGGAAAAGTCAGGATTGTATTTCTTATTTTTTGAGTATTCTTTTTAAATAGTCGATAGGTGGCAAATTCACAGTCTCAAAACTTCCTTTATAAAATACTGCAAAATTATTAAAAACACACGGTAACTCTTTTGCTTTCTGTAGCGTATCTACTTGAATAAAAGAAACAGGGACATCATTTGTTTCACAATATTGTTTGATCATTTCAATGTATTTATAGATGTAGGGGCATTGCATATCATAATAAATCGTCAGTTCCTCACTTTCTATTTTCAGATTTTTGGCATTTGGCGCAAATTGCGGTACTGTTCCGTCGAAAGAAAGAGCAAGCAATTCATATCCGTTATCAGTAGTGTCAACCACCTCAAAACCAAATTTCTTTGCAAATGATTGGTCGGAAAGCCAGCTCTTCTGTTTTTTTGCCCCAAGCATACAAATGCCGGATCTACCTTTTTCTTTGGCATCAGCTATACAGTACTCTATTAATGCTTTCCCATATCCGTTTCCTCGGGGGCTACCTAGCACCCATAAACAATACAGATAATAATAGTTGTCGCCGATGACGGGAACCCAAGCTGTTTCAAGAGGGGCATATTCAATAAAAACAGTAGCTTTGGCGTTTAACTTTCTAAAGACATGGCCTTCATTCAGCCGGTCGGAAAGCCATTGCCGTTTTGCTTCAATACCAGGATGAGACTTTTTGCTGCGGATGATGCAGCATAAATGCTCATTAGAAAGATTTTCTGTTGTTAAGTTTGTAAAATCAGTATTCATATACACCTTTGTTTCAAGTTAGATATTATCAATCGGATAGTGTAGTAATTGTAATACTTGATTAGCCCGGTTGACAGATAAGCAAATACAAATGTAGTGAATTTTGCGGATAATCTCTGTTGGGTGACTATGGAAATCACAAAGACTTTTTATACATCTACAGAGGATGTTGAACGAGAACTCATGCGAATGTAAAACTTCATTGCCTAACTTAGGATTAGATTGACCGCAGTTCTACCTAATCTGGAGCGAGACAATGAAGTTTATAAAAATAAAAAGATAACAGATATATAATATTAAGGTCGATATATTTGTAAACTCAAAGAGTTGTTCTTTTATCTTTTTATTATTCTACAGGTTGTGCGCCAGTGTCGCCTTCAATCTTCCATCCCGGGTTCTGATAAACGACTGAACTTGTAAAATCATTCTTATCCGAGGCTGTCTGACGAAATACAGCCATACCTATCGGATTCAGATAATGAGCAGGTGTAAAGAGGAATCCCTTCTGCCCGGCAATCAGATTATTCTTCGTGATTTTTTCGTATGGAAGAATATATTTACTTAAATCAGGTGAGGACATATTACCTTCTGCCGGATCTACTTTACATAAATCTGCCAGTTGCGTTTCATAGTTGCTTCCCCAGTATAGCATACCTTCTACACGGTAAGGTTTGGATATCAACTGGTCGCATGCACGCCAGCGTTTCAAGTCTTCCCAGCGCAAAGCTTCTGCACAAAGTTCGTTACGGCGTTCACGGCGGATATTATATAACGTCGCGTCTATCAATTGGCCATGAGAATAAGCACCGAAATCGCCTTTAGCCTCTTCGCTCATCTGTGTTGCAGCGATTGTCTTATTATAGTCTTCGTCCACTTTGGCGCGTCGGCGTAAAGCTTTCCAATATCCGTCGGCTGTTCCGTCGATTCTACCATTTTTTTCATACGAAGCTTCCATGTAAATCAACATGGCTTCTGCCGCACGGAAAACAATACCACCTGATGTTCCTGCACTATGGTCATTTGCCATGTAACTGGAGTAGTGTTTGCCTTTTTTGATGATGAATCCGGTTGTTGCCAAACTTCCTTTATCGCCATAAATGAAACGGATTGAGCAATAACTGGGAGTTCCGTCATCACCGTAATAATTCACATCACCTTTATTTTCGGTGTTGGCATCACCCGGCTTTTTGGTAAAGATAACAATGCGTGAATCACGATTCTGTAAAGTGGAATTTACTCCTTCTTTCTCCCAATCGGGATTATAATCGGAACCGGCTGCATAGATGGGAAGCCCATTGCGCATCAGGAACGAATTGACCATGCCACGAGTCCATCCGGAACCACCGCCATTGCGTGCCAACTCCATTTGCAAGTTGCTGGTTACCAATCCTTCCTTGAACTGTTTCCACATCAGTATTTCATCATATCCTTCCATGTTTTCATCGCAGAACATGGTGTAGTAAGGATTGATGGAAACCAGACTAGCGTTCATACCTTCGGGGGTATCGGTATTGTCTGCCAGTTTTCCGACGATATAGTCGCCTACCACTTTTGATGACTTCATTGCTTCATCAAGAAAATAAGCCACTTCTGCATCACTATTAAAACCGCTTACATCTGCGGGATTACCCGGCCATCCTTTTCCACCGGGTACAAAAGCTGTTCCTTTGTGATACTTTTCCCAAGTTGCTTCGAAGAGGGCAACGCGTGCACGTAGCAAGTGAGCTACGTTTTTGCTGATGCGATTCTTGCCACCGGGACTTTTATCAAGCAACAATTCTGTTGCTTTTTGCAAATCGTCCAGAATGAAGCGTGCCACCTTATTACGCGGCTGGCGCTTGCTGGATTCCACCAAAGTCTCTTCTATGTCGGGCAATGCAGTAGTGATAATAGGCAGATCTCCTAAAGAAACCAGTAATTTATAATAATTGTATGCCCGGATCACGTACATTTCTCCGATATAATGCTTCACATTATCCTGATTGCCGGTAATAGTGCCGGCTTCGAATTTCGGTAAAGTATTATCAAAGAAATAGTTGCAGGTTCGTATTTTACTCCAGTCCCATTCGCCTTCACCTGACGGCACCTTCTTTTGCCCGGGTATCCAGAAGGCCGGTGAGTCACCACTGGCTTGGTTATCAGTATCATTATCTTTGCCGAAGAAATTGATGCCATACGCATCGGTCACTGTTTCAAATGGGTAAGCATTGATTGTGTATGCAGCCAGATCACTTTCGGATGCAAAATATTTTTCGGGAATTACTTTATCCAGTGGTTCCCTGTCGAGAAAATCATTGCAACCGGTCAGTCCGCCCAATAGCAATGTTCCTATTGTCAAAAGTTTAATATGTTTTTTCATAATCGTTTATCATTTAAAATGTTGCACTTAAACCGAATGATACAGTCTTGGATAGCGGATAGGTACATCCGTCCCAGTTGCCGATGCCAACAGTTTCGGGGTCAAACGTATCGGCCAGACTGGTAATAGTAAATAAATTCTCTGCTGAAACAAAGAATCGCAGATTGTTGACGCAGAATTTTTCTGTCAAAGATTTAGGTAATGTATAACCTAAAGTAACATTTTTCAGACGGCAGTAAGCCGCATTTTGCAAATATCGGGTCTGTGGATTACGGTTTCTATCATTCTCGAGAGGACGCGGATAATAACCACCCAGGTTAGCTCCTAGCGGATTAGTCGTATCTTCTCCGCGGAAATAGTCCAGATGAGGTTTGAAAAAGTTGGTTTGCCAGTAGCCTACTGCTCCCCAGAACATTGTAGAACCACTCCCCGGCATATAATCACGTTTCATCGTTCCTTGGAAAAATAATTTAAGGTCGAACCCTTTCCAGGCGGCATCCAGATTCAAACCAAAGTTGTAGCGTGGTGTACTGTTGCCTATTTTCTTCAAATCACCATGATCAGCCAGTGTTTTGTTACCTCTGCTGATCTGGCCGTCACCGTTCAAATCCGCATACATGATGTCACCTGCTCCCCAGCCGGAACCGAGTACATCCTGTGCGCCATTGGGCATACCGGCCAAATGATCTTTCATCTCTTGATCGGTCTTTGCGATGCCGATTGTTTGGAATCCCCATATATCACCTACGTGAGCACCTGCATAATACGTATTATTATTGTCTTTATCTAAAATTGTGTTTGACGGATTGGGGTATTTATCAATAACCACTTGATTGTCTGACAAAGATAAGGTAACTCCATACTTAAAGTCGCGTATCTGGTCGCGCCAGTTCACCTGTATTTCCCAACCTTTGGAAGTCATATCGAGGTTGTTTACTTTGGGAACGGCAATGCCTAAGAGATTGGGTAGTTCGGGGGCGGGGCCTACCATGTTTTTAGATTTACGCTGGAAATAGTCGAATGTTACATTCAAACGATTGTTGAGCATAGATAAGTCGAAACCTAAATCCAGTGTTTGCGTCTTTTCCCATGTCAGTAAGGAAGATACCAGCGCAGATTCTTTGGAAATATTTGGTTTTACGCCATTTACCAGCCAACTGCCTAGTGCGTAATTGCCCCATTGGTCTTTGTTAATATCAATAGTTCGATAGAATGGATACCAGTTATCTGTGTTTTGGTTGCCCAATTCACCCCATGAACCACGTATCTTGAATGTGCTGATTAAATCGGTCAGATCTTCAAAAAATGCTTCACGGGCCATGTTCCATCCTAAGGAGAATGATGGGAATAGATTCCAGCGGTTATCTCGAAGGAAACGTGAAGTGCCGTCATATCTCATATTTACTTCAGCCAGATAACGTCCTTTGTAGTCGTAATTAACACGTCCGAAGAAGCCGGCTGTAGCCCATTCGGAGTACCCTCCTCTGTTTTGTGCATTTGTCTGCGTGGTGTTCAAGGTAGCCACTTCCGACATGATACCGTCTTGGGAAGCGGTAATATCACGTTGTTTGAATAGTTCGCTCTGAAAACCCAGCATCACTTTAAAGTTGTGCCCGCTTTCTAATGATTTGCCGTATTCGGTAAAGATGTTCGGATTGAAGAAATTACTCTTATAAGCATATTCTGTAACGCTGGAAGTTTGATTGGCAATAATGTAGGGATTTTTACTCACATCATAACCATAAACGGTTTGATAATCGGTATGGTTGAAATTATAGTTGGAACGGTAGTTCAATTCTACGTTAATTTTCCAGTCTTTGATGGGTTCCACGATGAAAGCAAGCTGGTGTGCCATCACGTCTTTTTGTGATTTATATCGGCCTCCTTCTGTTAATTGGTAAATCTTGGATTCGACAGTATAGAATCCGTTTGGGTCTACTACCGGAATGACAGGCCAGTAGCGACATACATCGAAATAGAATACATTACTTTTGATATCGCCTCCGGCAAATGAAGGAGCTTCATAATCCGTCCGGTTAAAACGCATACTATAACTTATTTTCAACCATTTGGTTAAGTCCGCATTGATTTTTGCAGTAAAGGAGTAGCGTTGTTTGTTATCATCTCCAAACTTCAAGAGACCTCCTTGGTCCAGATAATTCGCAGAAAGATAATATTGTATTTTATCCGTTCCACCATTTACGCTCAATGAATGCTCGTGGGTAAAGCTATTGCCAAATAACGTTTTTAACCAGTCGGTATTGCCGGTAGGCATCACGTCTTGCCGTTGGGGATCATCGAATGAATTCCATCTTCCCGCATCGGTCGGCCACATATATTGTGTGCTTTTTCCTGCCTGAAAATCCAGAACTTGTTGAAGTTTGGTGGCGCTATACATGGGAGTCTGTCCACCATTAGTTAACTGGTCATTGACTGCCAGAGCAAAATTGTATGAATCTGCCATTTCAGGCATATTCAAGGGAGATACAAAACGGAAGTTGTTATTATAGTTAACTACCGTTTTTCCCGACTTACCTTTCTTTGTTGTAATCAGGATGACTCCACCTGGTGCCCGCGAGCCATAAATGGAGGAAGCGGCTGCATCTTTCAGTACAGAAATATTCTCAATGTCCTGTGGATTGATAGCGTTCATGTCTCCCTCCATACCGTCAATGAGCACCAATGGTTCTACCTTTGAACCAGCTCCAATTGTTCCAACACCACGAATATTGAATTTTTTGTCTGAACCTAAGGAGCCACCACCATCACCAGTAGAGATATTCATACCCGGAACCATACCTTGCAAAGCTTCTATGGTAGAGTTAACGGGACGTGCCGAAATTTCTTTTGCTCCTACCGTAGATACAGATCCTGTTACATTCACTTTCTTTTGTGTACCAAAAGCAACCACAACAACTTCATCCAATGTTTGTGTATTGTCTTTAAGGATGATATTCAATGATTGTCCTGTGAATTTGATTTCTTGAGTCTGATAACCAACAAAAGAGACTACAATAATATCTCCGGTTTTTACATTGTTTAAAGAGAAGTCACCGTTGATTCCGGTGATTGTACCGTTCGTCGTTCCTTTGGCTACGACGGATGCACCGATGATGGTTTCACCTGCTGCATCTTTTACTACACCCTTACAAGTAGTACCCTGTTGTACAACGGAAACTTTTAGAGTGCTTTCACCAGTTTCCGGATAAGCTGCTTCTACTGACATTGTCAGTAGGAACAACAACATACTAACTGACTTTAGTTGTTTTAACATAGCATTGAATTTAGAGTTTTTCCTAGAATCCGGAATTACTTTTAATAAGTTCTTTCAGAACTTATTTTTTCATCATTGATTACTGAACCCTAAAAGTGTCCTCCAATTGTAAGAGAGCTGTTTATTTGTGAGTTAGCTATTATCATTAATATGATTCCCGTACAGACTTATATACATAACTAGAATTTGGTAGATACCAATATCTGTATAAACAGTTGGGGCAGGTGTTTTTTATTAGATTTACTTAGACAAATATGTGTTGGCTATGGAGTATCTATCATTACATCCGGCAATAAATAGCAGATGGCAACAGACGAAACAGGATAGTTACATATCTCCATCTTTTGGAAATGAAAGCTACTTTTTTCTTTTTAGAAATAGCTTTTTTAATTTGTTTCACAGCTTTATCAACGGGAGTAACCCAAAACAATCCTTCTCCTTTTGCCATAGCGGTGTCTACAAATCCGGGACGAATATCGGTAGTGTAAATAGAATAAGGAGATTTAGTTGCTTTTTGTCGTAATCCTTCCATATAGTTGATTTGATAGGCTTTCGACGCATTGTAGGCGGGAGCGATGCCACTGCCGCGTGTACCTCCAACAGAGGAAATAGTAACCAGATGCCCGCTTTTTTGCTGTTCGAAATATCGGAAACCCCAGTCTGCGATGTTGGTGAATCCTATCACGTTCGTTAGTAAGGTAGGTTCTTCCAATTGGTAGGAGAGTTCGGGGTTTAGTTCTCCGGTCCCGGCACAGATAATCAATATATCCATTCCACCCATTTTTTGAGTGAGAGTTTCGAGGGATGAAATGGTAGCTTGTGTATCGGTGATGTCGCACACTTGATAGAATAGTTTGTCTTTGTCCCGGGCGCATACCTCTTCTAATAGATTTTCTCTGCGACCGGTAATGCCGATAAGATAATCTTCTTGAGAATAGACTTCTGCCAATCCGCGACCGATGCCGGAAGTTGCACCTATAATTATAATTTTTTTCATGAAATACAATATACTTTGTTTGCCCGCAAAAGTAAGGGTAGGGAATAAATAAACTCTTGATTGAAATCAAGAATTTATTTTTGTACGACTTTTCTTCGGATACGACTTAATGTTTCGGGACGAATCAGAAGATAGGAAGCCAGTTCTTTTAAAGTTATCAGTTTCAGTAAGTCGGGACAACGGTTGATAATTTCAAGATAGCGTTCTTCCGGTGTCAGGCTGTACATTGAAATCATCCGGTCGTAGACTTCCCACAATAACGTTTCTGCGATGCGACGTCCTAACTTTTGGTGAGCGTCGTTGGTATCGTAGAAGTCTGCCATTTGCTGATAATTGATTACGTATACCGAGCAGTCACACAAGGCTTGTATATCTACATTTGATTTGTCCTGTAACTGAAAAGCCGGATAGTTGCCAACAAAAGAATGATCGAAAGTATAGCCTACAATGCTGTTTTCGCCTACACTGTTGGTGCAACAGTACCGGAAAGAACCGGAACTGACGAACCCCATTGTTTTGCATACTTCTCCCTGGCGGGAAAAGTAGTCTCCTTTCTTATAATAGGTCTGCTTCCCCTGTTGTAATACAAAATCTACAATAGGGGAGTAGTTGATGTGGGAAGTATATTTGTTGAAATCTTCCACAGCGTATGAAAATTAGCCTTCGTTTATAACCTGAAATCCGGCCTGTTTCAAATCTTCCCAATATCCGGGATATGATTTGGTAACGACTTGCGGATCGGCAATAAGTAAATTGGGATGGCGGATAATTGCCGGTGCAAATGCCATTGCCATCCGATGGTCTTCGTAGGTTTCAATCACCGGAGTTTCTTCCGGTTCACATCGTTCGCCATTCCACATTAATATACTGTCATTTTCTTCCTCGATCACATATCCCAGCTTTTTAAGCTCGGCTCGCAGGGCGGCAATACGGTCAGTCTCTTTTATTTTCAGGCTTTGTAATCCGGTGAAACGGAAAGGGATATTCAGCAAGGCACAGGTAACAACGAATGTCTGTGCCAAATCCGGAATGTCGATAAAGTCTTCTTCCAGTCTTTCCGGCGCTTTGCCTGTTTTTTTCAGTTTCACACCTTGCGATGTAAATTCGGTAGTTATACCTAAGCGTGAGAAAACTTCTGCTCCCCGGCTATCTCCCTGATAACTGTTATGAAACAACCCCAATAATTCAATTTCTGCTTTGGGAGATAAGGCGGCAATCTGATACCAATAAGAAGCTGCGCTCCAGTCACTTTCCACTTTGAAAGGAATGCTCTGATAGAGTTGTGGAGCAACGGAAATGCTACTGGGAGAAGTCCATGCGGCTTTGGCTCCAAAGTCCTGCATCAGTTGCAATGTAAGATTGATATAAGGACGGGAAATTATCTCACCGCTTAAATGCAAAGTCAAACCGTCTTTGAGTGCCGGACCTATCATCAATAGAGCAGATATATATTGGGAACTGACATTTCCTTTCAGTGTTATTTCGTTTCCTTTCAATTCTGCACCTTTGATGCGGAGGGGAGGATATCCTTCATTGCGGGTATACTCTATTTCAGCTCCTAACTCACGAAGCGCATTGACTAATATCTGTATCGGGCGTTGCTGCATACGGGCTGTTCCTGTGATTGTCCGTTCCCCCGGAGTCACACTTAAATAGGCGGTAAGGAAACGCATAGCAGTGCCCGCAGCCATGATGTCAATCGTCTCTTTCCCTTCGGTGAGAGCTTTTATCATCACCTGTGTATCGTCACAATCGGACAGGTTTTCAGGAGGATAAATACCTTTGCCCAGCGCATTGATGATTAATGCACGATTACTGATACTTTTAGAAGCCGGCAACTGGATAGTTGCTGTTACTACTGAAGGAGGGATGAGTTTATAGAGCATCATTTCTATTTTCTTTGGTTTGAGATGACAAAAATAGACATAAATTGGTATATATGCAGTTATAAAGTCAGAAAAACAATAGAAAATTTAGAATGGGAAAATTACAATCGTATTTGAAGTAGAGGATAAAATCTCAAGAAATTACAATTGTATTTAAAATAAATGCTATATTTGTGATGTATTGCAATCGTATTTAAAAAGAAGTAGAATGAAAATACCTCGCATAATTAAACAAAGAAACACTTATGTTGACCGCATAAGACCTTTCATGAGGAAAACATTGGTAAAAGTGATGGTCGGTCATCGTCGTGTCGGTAAAAGCTTTATTTTGTATCAACTCATGGAGTTGATACGGAAAGAAGAGAGTGATGCGAATATTATCTATATAAATAAGGAAGATGTCAATTTCATAGATATAAAGACTTATAAAGAACTGAATGATTATATTCTTTCAAAATCGGTAGATGATAGAATGAACTATATTTTTGTCGATGAAATACAGGAAATACAAGATTTCAGGTTGGCTATCCGTTCGTTGGCATTGGATGATAATAATGATATATATGTGACAGGCAGTAATTCAGAGATATTTTCCAGTGATTTAGCGAATGAATTGGGAGGTCGGTATGTTGAATTTGTGGTTTATAGTTTGTCGTATATTGAATTTCTGGATTTCCATGAACTGGAGAATACGGATGCGTCATTGGAGAAATATATTCATTATGGAGGATTGCCTTATCTGATACATTTGCCGATGGAAGAACCTGTTGTTATGGAGTATTTGAGGAGCATTTACTCTACCATTATATTAAAAGATGTGATTCAGAGAAAGAATATAAGGAATACGGTCTTTTTGGAACAACTAGTTTCGTTCTTGGCAGGTAACATTGGCAACTTATTTTCCAGCAAGAGTATCAGTGATTTTCTGAAAAGTCAGAAAGTGGATATTTCTCCTTATGTTGTGAGTGAGTATGCGATGGCATTATCGGATGCTTTTATTGTACATAGGGTAGGAAGGTATGATATTGCCGGAAAGAAATTATTCGAAAGAGGGGAGAAGTATTATTTTGAGAATATGGGGATTCGTAATGTGATTACGGGGTACAAGCCACAGGACAGAGCGATGCGTTTGGAGAACTTGGTTTATAATCATTTGGTATATAGTGGATATGATGTAAAAATCGGGACATTGGGTACGGAAGAAATAGATTTTGTCTGTAAACGGAATGGAGAGATTCTCTATGTGCAAGTCTCTCTTGAACTTTCTAAACAGGAAACTATTGAAAGAGAATTCGGGAATTTATTGAAGATTAAAGATAATTATCCGAAAGTGGTAGTGTCCGGAGAAAAAATGTTTGAAAATACTTATGAAGGGATAGAACATATTTATATTAGAGACTTCTTGTCTTCTGTTTTGTTACATTCCATTACTCGTGTCATTTAATCAAAGAACAACTGTTTTTTCTTTTATAAATAAGTATGATGAAAATACCGAATATACGTTTACTCAACCAACAGTTATTAAGTCCTCTTTTCTCTCAACCCAAGGAACTTGTGTCCTGGATGGGAGCTATGCAGGCACAGAATTATTCCATGGTTAAATGGGCAGTAGGAATGCGTTTGAAGTCAGCAACGATTCAGACAGTGGAAAAAGCACTGCGTGACGGTGAAATCCTGCGGACTCATGTAATGCGTCCGACATGGCATCTCGTAGCAGCAGAAGATATCCGGTGGATGTTGAAACTTTCCGCCGGGCGTATTATATCTGCTAATGAGTCTTATGCGAAAGGGCATGACTTGGAGATTTCTGAAGAACTCTATACGAAAAGTCATAATCTGTTGGAGAAAATTCTTTGTGGGAAAAAAAGCCTGACGAGGCAGGAGATTGCCGAGCATTTTAACCGTTCGGGGATTGTAGCGGATAATCATCGTATGACCCGCTTTATGGCTCGTGCGGAGCAGGTGGGGATTGTATGTAGTGGGGAAGATAAAGGAAGTAAATGTACGTATGCGCTTTTGGAAGAAAGTGTTCCGCCGATGCCGGAATTGACCAAAGATGAATCTTTGGCTCGTTTGGCTAGAAGCTATTTTCGTAGTCATGCTCCTGCTGTTTTGCAAGATTTTGTCTGGTGGTCGGGGCTGCCTATTACAGATGCACGTCAAGCTATTTATTTGATTGATTCGGAATTAACGGCAGAAGAATGGAATGGACAGACATGGTATATTCATGAAGATTGCCGGACTCGTGGAAAAGTTACCGGCAGTTTGCATCTTCTTCCTTCTTATGATGAATATTTGCTTGGTTATAAAGACCGGACAGACGTTTTGCCTAAAGAGCATTACTCGAAAGCATTTACCAATAATGGTCTGTTTTATCCGATTGTTCTTCATGAAGGACAAGTGATAGGAAACTGGGATAAGTCTGTTAAAAAGAGAGGCTCATTGATAGAACATTCATGGTTCCGGTTGGGTGATTGTGTCGATGAAGGTGCGTTGGATCGTGAGAAAGATAAGTATATACGGTTTTGGCGATAATATATGAAAAAACGTATATTTTATCGTTGTATAATTCTATATATGCAGGATATATTTAGGCATGAGTTGAAAATGAGATGGATTTGCTGTTTTCGAATTTAGAAAAGAAATAAATCGATTGTGTTTTGGAATAATTTGTTTTAGTCTGCGTCTTTTATAGAATAGATGTATAGAACTTGCCTTTGTTTTGTCTCAAATTGATATGTGGAGTGTTGGCTGTTTCAGGTGTAGGTTAGCTCTGGGATAGCACTTAAAATAAAGTTTTATATGCTCCTTTTAAAGGAATAAAGTGTTTCTCACCGATCAATGAATCGTTCCTTTAAAAGGAACTGGTTATTCCTTTTAAAGAAACGATTGTCAATAAGTTTATTATAGTGTATCTTTTGACTGTTTTTATGTAAAAAACTCCTCGGGAACTGTATATTCTTGCATTATTTTATACAACAGAACTGCTGGAAGAGGAAATCCGTGTGATGCTATTTATACTCATCATATTAAAAATAGAACATTTAAAGTAAGATATACTACCGCATTTATATTATAATAGAGCTTTCTCTCTATTTAAATAAATAGCATCAGGACTGATTTTTATTTGTTCATTTGCCTTTTTGCCCATTCCAGTCTTCGTTGATCGGCTAATGGAGTCACTTTAAATTCTTCGAATGTAGCAGTGAACCCTTTCCCGTCCGGACAAGCTCCCATTAATCCTACCATGACAGGACAATTATCTTGCAACCAACACGTGCGCATCATAATATATTCTTTATCATCACGTGAGAAAAATATTTCTACTGCATCCAGGCGACGGACTGCTTTTATCCATATAGAGCGGGGAGCATCCGGCAATTGTACTACACTCCAGTCACTAGTCCGATGCGTAACTACGGCACTTACATTCTGTTTGCCGTCGACGTATTCCACACCTGCTTTTATCCAGTTTTCATGGTCGATGCGCAGCATTAATCCCATTTGGTCAAAGGTGGTGACATAGTTGCCGGTTATCTTTACTTTGGCTTCAAATTCTCCACCATAAGTCGCATAATAGAAAGGTCCGTCATCCACTGTGAACCCATAATGGGAAATCCTCCAAAAGTCTGTTTTTGCAGGAACATCCATCACTAAGGTTTTGCCATCTTTTATTTCCCATTGTTGAGGCTCGTTCAGCCAATTCATTTTATTCAAACTTTGTGCCATAGAAGAAGTTGTTACTGCCATAAAGGCTATTGACATCATTTTGATTTTTAAATGTTTCATGATCATTTCTTATTTGATTATCTTTGTGGTGCAAAGATAGGTCATACCTCCGTGTGCAACAATACTGAATAATAACCATTTTATAAGATGGACGTATTACAAAAGGAAATAGATGAAGTTTATGCGACACAACTGATAGCCGATGAAATATTGGACAATGGAGTTGTAGAGCAACATCAACACTTTATTCATTCATTGACGGAGATTAATGGTGGATGTGCTGTTATTTCAGATCTTTCGAATAGGAAAAGTTACATTGCCGTTCATCCTTGGGCGCATTTTCTAGGCTTAACTCCCGAAGAAGCTGCTTTGAGTGTGATTGATTCTATGGATGAAGATTGTATTTATCGGCGTATTCATCCTGAAGACTTGGTAGAAAAGCGGTTATTGGAGTATCAGTTTTTTCAGAAGACCTTTTCGATGTCTTCCGAAGAACGGTTGAAGTACCGGGGAAGATGCAGAATACGTATGATGAATGAGAAAGGAGTCTATCAGTATATTGATAATTTAGTGCAGATTATGGAAAATACTCCTTCCGGAAGTGTATGGTTGATTTTTTGTCTTTATACCTTGTCTGCAGATCAACGAACGGAGCAGGGGATATGTCCCACTATTACCCATATGGAACGTGGAGAGGTCGAAACGCTCTTTTTTTCGGAAGAACATCGCAATATCTTATCCGAGCGCGAAAAAGAAATACTTCGCTGTATACGTAAAGGACTATCTAGTAAAGAAATTGCAGCTGCCCTTTATATTAGTGTGAATACAGTCAATCGACACCGGCAGAATATTTTGGAGAAACTCTCTGTCGGTAATTCGATAGAAGCGTGTCGGGCTGCTGAATTGATGAAACTGTTGGATTTGTAATCCAATAAGATGGCATTGTTTACTGATTTCTTTCTTCAGATTTGAAGCTTATCTGAAGAAAGAATAGAACTTATTTAAAACAAAAGCAGCAACTCATCAAATCTTTTCACCTGTTTCAGATGGTCATGTGTGAATGTGTCTACTACTTCATGTTTCCACATCACTTCAAAAGGAATATGTATGCCATATCCTCCCAGCGATAGAACAGGTTGAATGTCCGATTTCAGAGAATTGCCAATCATGACAAATTCAGAAGGAGCAATCTGTAAGATATTCAACATTCGTTGATATTCTTTCTCTGTTTTATCGGACATCACTTCAATGTGATCGAAATAAGAGGCTAATCCGGAACGTCCCAGCTTATTTTCCTGATCGAGTAAATCTCCTTTAGTGGCAACTACTAATTTGTATTTTCCTTTCTCTTTCAATACTTTAAGTGTTTCTTTTACTCCCGGCAATAGTTCAATAGGCATTTTCAGTAATGATTTGCCTAATTCAATAATATGTTGAATGTCTGTACCTGAAATCTTTTGTCCACTCACATGCAAAGCTGTCTCTATCATAGAAATGGTGAAAGCTTTGGCTCCATATCCGAGATACTTCAGATTATTCATTTCTGTTTGAAATAAAGCGGCTGAAATATCTTCAGAAGTGCCATAAGGCTTTAATAGGTCTGTATATTGTTTCTCTATTTCCTGGAAAAAAGGTTCATTGCTCCACAAGGTATCGTCTGCATCAAAAGCAATGACTTTAATAAGTTCTTTCATCGGTTTTCGTCGTTAATGGTGAATTTTAGATCATTTGTTTGGTATTTCGTATGCAAAGTTACAATAAAAAGAGGAATAAAGGCAGACGGTTTGTTTTTAGAACCGAATCTCCATTTAATTTCATAGAAATCTCTATCTTTGTTACTCGTTTTTTTGAGTTTGAATTTTAATTGGATATACAATAATGAAAATAGGAGATAAAGTACGCTTTCTTAGTGAGGTAGGCGGTGGAATCGTAACTGGATTCCAGGGAAAGGATTTTGTGTTGGTAGAAGATGCAGATGGGTTTGATATTCCGATGCCGATACGCGAGTGTGTCGTGATTGAAACAGATGACTATAATATGAGGCGTAAACCCGGTTCGTCTGTGCCGAAACCGGAAGAACCTGTTAAACCGGTAAAACCGGAGATGCCTGTTATTCAACGTCAGCCGGAGGTGCGTGGAGGAGATACTTTGAATGTATTTCTGGCTTATGTGCCCGAAGACGCAAAAGCGATGATGACTACTCCTTTTGAAACTTATCTGGTAAATGATAGCAATTATTATTTGTATTACACTTATTTGAGTGCAGAAGGAAAAGCATGGAAGAACCGTTCGCACGGTTTGGTGGAGCCTAATACAAAATTGCTGTTGGAAGAGTTCACCAAAGATGTACTGAATGATATGGAGCGGGTGGCTGTTCAGTTGATCGCCTTCAAGGACGGTAAGCCTGCGGCTATCAAACCGGCTGTTAGTGTGGAGATACGGATCGATACCGTGAAGTTCTATAAACTTCATACCTTTAGCGATTCTGATTTCTTTGAAGAACCGGCTTTGATTTATGACATTGTGAAAGATGATATGCCTGCCAAACAAGTATATGTTTCGGCGGAGGAGATTCAAGAGGCTCTGCTGCAGAAGAAATCTGTAGATAAACCGAAGTCACAACCTATTGTGAAACCAAACCATACTACTCATGGCGGAAAGAGCGGAATTATTGAAATAGATCTTCATATTGATTCTTTGCTGGATGATACTCAAGGGATGGGCAATGCTGAAATACTGAATTATCAATTGGATAAGTTTCGCGAAGTGATGGAAACTTATAAGAATAAGCGTGAACAGAAGATTGTCTTTATTCACGGCAAGGGAGATGGGGTACTTCGAAAGGCTGTCATTGATGAATTGAAACGGAAATATAGTAATTGCCGTTATCAGGATGCTTCTTTCCAGGAATATGGGTTTGGGGCTACGATGGTAACTATTAAATAATAGTATAAAAAAAGTGGAAGCCAACCGGCTTCCACCCTCTCTCTCTTTTACATATTAATCATTTTACTTATTCAGTTCAATACCTTTATTCTGTAAAGTGATATTCATCAAAGCTGCATACTTGGCGTACTGTTCAGCACTAAGAGTCTTTCTCATCAGTTTCAAGTTACCATAAACAGCGTTGCGCAATTTTGCTTCTTTATCTTTCTTCGCTGTTGTGGCTCTTGACATCTGTGTGGAGAAATAATCGCAAATATTGGCTACTTCTTCACTCTGATCGGAGTTTAACTTTAAATATTTGCCTAGTTTACTTACATTGATGTTACCTTCCCATTTTGCAGTTGTAGGCTGATTTCCGGCTGCAAATGTTGAAGCAGCAAGGCAGAGCGCTGCCACTAATGTTAATCCTAAACGTTTCATAATACCTACTTTTTTAATTGTTATACCTAAAAACTATTCCTAAAAACAAATCTAATACCTATTGAAAATACTGTCTAAGCGCTTAGTTTTTTCTTTTTACCTATGCAAATATAAGAATATGTTTTATAGCATAAAAATAAAGAAAAGGAAAAGATTCTTTTTAGGCTGATTTCTTGATGTAAGTCAAGAGATGATCTGCTTTTTGATATAAAAATACCTTTTTATGAAACATTTTTGTAATACGTGTGCGAAAACGATAGTAGAGTATTTCTCTATTTTAGGATTTATTGCTGTTAAAATGATATTGAGCAAAGGAATGTGACTAGGAACGGAACGCTGAAATCGACAACAAAGCCATGGAAGATGGAAATGATTACAAATTCCTTTCCCGAATATCGGGTAATGATAGGAAGAGTGGTATCCATCGTTGTGGCTCCACCAACAGAAATAGGAGCTAGCTTTCCAAAATATTTCACTAATAAGGGTGCACACAGCAAAGCGATAATTTCACGCATAATATTGGAAAGTAATGCGATAGTTCCCAATTCGGGACCTTTATATTCGGTGATAAATATGCTGGAGAGCGAGTAATAACCAAATCCGGCTCCAACTGCCATACAGTCTAAAGGACTTCGCTGGCTCATAAAAGCTCCCGCTATGGCGCAGCCTGCTAATGTGCCGAGTATCGTCATGATAGGAAGGAATACAAGCCGGGGATTCAGGGACCGAAAACTCTTCAGGGTGTTCGGATCGTTACCGATGCTGATACCTACGCAGAACATGAGTCCGCAGAGGGCATAGTAACTAAGTTTACTGTCGGTGAAGTCGTATGGGATAAGATGGTAAACTCCACAAAGAGTGCCGATAATGAAAAAAGAGACAATAATCAAACTACCTTTCATGCTTTTGTCTCCTTTCCTTTACTATATAATAGGTACCACAAGCCCCATGCACATAAAGTACTTCCTATGACCGCAGCTCCCGTGATGACAACAGCTTCCAGTCCAAGAGTGTGTAATCCTTTGATGATAGATTCATTACCCCCTACATCTATTCCGAGAAGAAAGAGAAGAATCCATATAAGGAGAGTGATTATCTTGTGTATCCATGATAGTCTTTTACTGCGTAACAAGTAGCCAAGAAGCATGCCTGTCAGCATAATTCCAATAATGATAAACATAGTTAGTGCCTGCTTTTTGGCTGCAAAGATAGTATTAAATGTAAATCTTGGCTAATCTCTTCCACGATTTCTTTCATGGCTATTGACAGACATTCGACCATATCATCCACGCAAGCGGCATTGACAGACGGTGAATCTTCAAAACTACGGTTTATCGCAGTCTGCTATCCATAATTTATGATTTGTTTTCATCGTTGTGGTTTTTCTATATGAATGATCTTACTTGTCTCCGTACTGATTCCAATCATCCCAATTCCTCCATGTACATTGCTGGGGTACTTGATTGGTTCATTTATTGTTTCATCGTAAGCGTCGGAATCTACCAGGTTAAGTGCTTTCAGATAGTAATATTCTGTTTCCGTGATGCTTAAAAGACGTACAATAATATCCATCTTTACATTGGTGCCGTATTCAGGAAATCCGTCAATATCTGTCTGGTTGTAAACCGTCATTGTGTAAGATGTATTTTTGAATCGTGAGTCGTCGAATACACCATATATATTCTTTACGGTGTCGAACATGCCGTTGTCTTCGTCATCGCTGTTGGTGGGCTGTCCGTCTGTCAGCACAATATCCTCGCGGGATATAAAATGATAGCGATGTATTGTCCGGCTGACAAATTCCCCTGTTTCTTCATTATAGTCTTTCACTGTCATTTGCTTATCCATGATAAGCCGGTAGTAATTATCTTCGTTGGATCGATCTTTGATATTGATTTTGTATCGGAGAAAATTCTGCGTATAATAATACTTTGTCATTGGAATGGTGACCGTATCGATATCAGCTATTTCATGTGGACGCTGTGGTACGGTCACTTCAGCCCATGCGTGATATTGTCCGTCGTCTGTGAGGGCGTCGATACGAACTACATCTTCGGGAGTAAATTTGCTGGAAATATGGAAACGGCATTGCATATCTCCTTCCGTTTGGGGTGGGAGCGGACGTAAACTTTCTGATAACTGTCCGTTAACGCGTACTTCCACGGTGGCTTTTTCTGCATGAGTGGCGTATCCTCTTCCCGTGAAATTGAGGTAAAGAACATTGGTCAGACTATCTGCGTTGATTAGTGCGTTCATCACTAGTTTGGGGGGATTGTCCTTTACACTAAACGGGAGTTCGTTTTCGCAAGATACTGTTGTCAGTAATGCTATTAACAGGATAAATGGATAATATATACGAGTTCTCATAATGGGTTTAGAATTTATAAGTGTAAGTGAATGATGGAATTAATGGAAGTATAGTATACTTCTTGATAATCGGTTTGTAGGGATCGTTTTTGCTGGTGCTGCGATATACGAAGGTAGGATTCATCGCATTATATGCATTATACAGACTGATATTCCAGGTACGCATACCATGTTTGGTCTTTTTGTTGAAATTGACTCCCACATTCAACCGGTGACTGGCTGGTAACCGGTAATTATTACGATGCTCCACATACGAAGCTTCTCCGATGGTGGGTGAAGTTATGCCTGAATCAAAATAATCTCCATATCCATATCCTCCTCCAAATCCGTTGTTTGTGCCGTCGCTAGGACGGATGACAGCGGTTTTCTCTTCGGGGATTGTACTTGTTCCGCCTGTATAGAACACCCAGGAAGCACCGATGTCGATACGTTCGCTGAATTTATGGTTGATTGTCAGGTTGATATTGTGTCTTCGGTCATATTTATATGGAAACCGTTCACCGTTGTTGATACCGCCTTTAGCAAACTGACGATCACTTTTGGATAAAGTGTAGGACAACCATCCCGTCGTTTTTCCATGTGTCTTCTGTGCCATAAACTCAATACCTGCCGAACGTCCCTTGCCCATTTCCACTTTATTTTCCCAACCGGCAGAAGAACCGAAGAAGCTGACTCCTTCCTTATACTCCAATACATTATACATATCTTTATAATAGCCTTCTACCGAGAATTCCCATCCCTCGATTCCCGTATAGTATCCGCCTAATGAATATTGGTGAGAGCGCATCGGTTTGATTTTTTTAGTCACGGGAACCCATAAGTCCGTAGGCATTGCGATTGGCATGGATGATAACAGATGTACGTATTGGCTCATTTGTGTATAAGAGGCTTTCAGAGTTACGTCTTTCCCTAGTTGATAACGGGCGGAAACTCGTGGCTGCAAAGAAGAATAACCCTGCTTCTGTACCTGAAACAAGGAGAAGTGTAATCCGAGATTCAGACGCAGACGGTCATTCACCTTGATGTTGTCTTCCAGATAAGCCGATAGTTCATGCCCGTAAATCCGGCTGTTGGCGATGCTGTGGTAAGTGGTGTCGCGATCTACTTTGTCTCCTGTTTTTTCGGAGATTTTGGATGTCATGACCTCCGGACGGAACCGATGATAGATATATCCTGTACCAAATTTAATGTGGTGTGCGGGAGACGGGTTATAATCGAAATCGATCTGATAGCTCCAGTCATTGATTCCCGAACGATAATCGGCTGAATATCGGTTGATTATCGAAGCTCCCATGCTGTTAGCATATTTATTGTTGTTGTATGAGTTGACGTCGAATAAATAGTTGTTGTAAGAGACGGTTGTGTTGCTGAACAGACGGTTGTTGAATATATAGTTCCATCTGGCGGAAACAATGGTATTTCCCCAATTCATTGTGCTTCCATCCTTGGAGTCGGTATCTCCATCATAATTGGCGGCAAAATGATCTTTTCCATTGTAAACGCTTAGATAGATACGGCTCCGGTCGGAGAATTTATGATTGATTTTGGCATTGATGTCATAAAAGTAATAACCATATTCTTCATCATTCGGCATAAATGGCTTGGCGATGAGATCGACATACGAACGTCTGGCGGAAATGTTGAAAGAGGTTTTTCCTTTCACAATCGGACCTTCCAGATTGACTTTGCTGGTTAGTAATCCGATACTAAGCGTACCGTGGTATTTCTGCATGTCTCCGTCATTGGTGCGGACATCAATGACGGAAGAAAGACGTCCGCCGAAGCGTGCCGGAAAGGAGCTTTTGAATAGCGTTACCTTTTTGACAGCCTCCGGAGTAAAAACCGAAAAGAATCCGAACATGTGGTCTACGTTGTATACAGGAGTTCCATCCAGTAGAATAAGATTCTGGTCCGGACTGCCGCCGCGTATATACAGTCCGGCTGAACCGTCTACTCCTGCCTGTACGCCAGGCATCAGCTGGATGGCTTTCATGACATCTGCCTCTCCCAATATGCTCGGCGTATTTTTAATCTGTGTCATCGGAATTTCGATAGAGCCCATCTGGGTAGCTACGGTGCCCGTTTCAGTTTTATCGGAAACGATCACTACCTCCTGCAACTGCGTGTTTCCCTGCATACGGATATTCAGCAATGTATCTTGTGAGAGCGTAAAATGATGCGCTTCTGTGGCATAACCCAGATAGGAGAAACGCAGTTCGGTTTCTCCTTCGGGCAAAGTGATGCTGTAAAAACCGTAAGGATTGGTGGTTGTTCCTTGATTCTGATGACTCTCAATGATATTGGTTCCAATCAACGTCTCGGAAGACGTTCCATCCGTGACATATCCGCTGATAGTGAACTTACGGCCTACGGTTTTTGATTCTTTTTTCTTTTGCAGTAGAATATGGCGGCCGGTGAACTGATAACTGATCTGCTCATTCTTGAATACGAGGTCAAGTATTTCACGCAATGGTTTATCCTTTACCTGCAAATTGATTTTATGTTTGATGATAATTTCCTCGCCATAGATAAAAGAATATCCGGTTGAGTTTTCAATCCGCTTGACGAATTCTTTTAGTGTGGCGTTTCGTAGTGTCAGCGAAAGCCGGGCCTCCGCATTTTGTGCATATATTTGAGTGGTGATAAGGAGTGCCACCCCTATCAGAACAATGGTTCTGACAGGGAAGCGACCTTGGAATATTATATTCATCTTAGTCTGGTTTAGCAGTGATAATAATCTGTTTATTGTTTTGTGAGTAGTTGAAATAACCGGCATTATGTAATACAGATAAAATAGTTGCCAGATCTTCTCCATCGCGGAATCGTGCTGTGATCCGGTAATTTTGCAAAGTTGTATCGGCTATCTGGATCGTCGCTCCGAATGAGTTGGACAGTTCGCGGGCAATCTCTTGTAAAGGCAGGTCGTCGAATATAAACTCTCCTTGTCGCCAGGAAATTTCATCTTCTGCATTCTTTAAAACCTTGCGGGTGAGTTTTTCTTCTACCTTATTATATATAGCAATCTCGTTAGGCTTCAAAACCATACGAACAGATTTACTTTTATTGCTGACTGCTACCGAGCCGGACAATAACGTTGTCTTTATATCCGGATTGTCATGATATGCATCTACATTGAAATGGGTTCCCAGCACCTGAACGTCAATCGTTTCAGTCTGCACGATAAACGGATGCTTTGGGTCCTTGCTTACTTCAAAATAGGCTTCTCCATTTAGCTCCACTTCCCGTTTGTCCGATTGGAACTTTTCCGGATAAGAAAGCGAAGAATAATGGTTGAGCGTGACGGAACTACCATCAGGGAGGCGGACAGAACGTGTCTCTGCCAGAGTGGAAATCGTTTGTATTGCAGCAGGTTGCATATATAAATAAGCTGTCCATACCGATAGGCAAAGTAGAACTACTGCCGCTGCTGCCGAGAAGGTGCGTATCAAAGTCAGATGCCGGGTATGCGACTTCAGTCTTTTTTCTAGTTCCGGGTAACTGGCTGCTGCTGAAAAACGCCCTCGCGGTGAACGCGTGGAAGCAATGAGCTGATTCAGTATTTCTTCTAATTCCGTATCGGTGTGTTTCATATTTTTTCTGTATTACTCTTGATCCATTATTTTCGTTTCAACAGAATGGTCAGTTTGCTGATTCCTCCTTCTTTCCATTGGGGAGTGCAGGATAAAGTGACATTCTGTTTATTCAATACCATCTGTTTGGGATAGATTTTAATGATAGTCGTAGCCGACTTCTTACCCGCTTTGATGATTACTTTCTTTTCCGTCAGTTGTATGACTGCTGCTTGCCCTGTTACCGGAGGAGGTGCGGCAAGTACTACCGTCCGGTCTTCTTTCGCTTTCTCCATCGCCACAATTTTAATTTCCAATTCACACTCTGATTTGTTTCCTTCACATTCTACTGTTTCCTTCGAATGTTCGAACCCTGCATAGTCTTTGGGCAAATTGTCGTTGTCATTGTTGCATGAGAACAGGCACAGGCAAGTTGATAGAAGAACAAGGATTCCAATGTTTGCGTCATTTAGCTTTTTCATTTTTCTGTCTTTTTTAGTGATTGATTTATTTGTTGATAAAGACCGGAGGTTGACAGAAACTCCCTACGCTCTTTTTCTAAATAATTGTTAATCTATTTCTGCCCGGCAAATCATCTCTTTGAGTCGTGTGATTGCTTTCTGAAGTTGTGCGTCCACTGTATTCATGCTGATACCTAATTCTTCCGCTACTTGTGTATAACTTTGTTTTTCTTCGCGGATGCGAATGAATACTTCCCTACAACGTTCCGGAAGCCGGTCGAGTGCCTTTACGTAAAGAGCAAATAATTCTTCACTGATGAGTGATTCTTCCGGTGAATAGCTCTGTTCCTGTGGCTCCGGCAGAGAATCGGGATGAATGTAAGTGTGTTTTGATTCTTTTTCCAGATAATTGAGCGAAGCATTCTTGACGAGAATGAAACAATAATCTTCAATGTTTCTCACATCAAGTAAATTGCTACGCTGTTTCCATAGTTTCAGAAATACGTCGAGAACGATTTCCTGCGACCATTCTTCCTGCTTCACATAGTAGTAGGCTATGCGGAAGAGGCGATCGTAAGTCATGTTGTAAAAGTCCCGGAAAGCAGTTTGCGAATCCAGTTCTTTCATTTGCCGCAATAACTTTCTTACTTCTGATTCGGTCATCGGCTTTTTGTTTGTTTGGTTAGTCTACCCAAAGTAAATCACTCATTATACTGTCGGAAATAAAAATCCCTTCACGCGTCAGGCGCAAAGCTCCGTTGTATTCCTCCAGTTTACCATTTTTCAGATAAGGTGCAGCCATTTTTTGACAATATTCCCACATTTCATTGCCGAACATCTGTTTCAGTTTCTCTATAGGTGTTCCCCATACGGTACGTATGGTAGTGATAATAAATTCGTTGTAGCGGGTGGTTGGGTCCAGATACTCTGTCTCGAAAGCACGGCAGTCTTCTTCTATACCTTTTATATAGGTGTCGATTGAAGACACATTCCATTCCCGTGTCATTCCGTCAAAAGAATGTGCCGATGGTCCGCATCCCAGATAAGATATTCCTTTCCAATAGGAAGTGTTGTGGCGGGAATATTTTCCGGGGCGGCAGAAATTGGAAATTTCATAGTGTTCAAATCCTGCTTTCTGCAAATGCTCTATCAGTAATGTGAAAAATTCTAAACTGGAGTCTTCGTCTACCTCGGATATCTGGTGCTGTTTTAACATATTATATATAGGTGTATCTTCCTCATAAATCAAGTGATAGGCGGAGATATGTTCTACATTCAGACTGATAGCTTGACGGAGATCGTTTTCCCATCGTTCTTTTGTTTCTCCGGGCAATCCGTAAATTAGGTCGATACTGATGTTCTGGAAATCGGCTTTCCGGCATCTGTCAATTGCTTCGATGGCTGTACGGGCATTGTGGCGGCGTCTCAATAGTTTGAGCGTAGCGTCATCAAAAGTCTGTATTCCCATGCTGAGGCGGTTGAAAGGAAGTGAGGAAAGCATTTCCAGATATTCCTGCGATAAATCATCCGGATTAGCTTCCAGAGTGATTTCCTGACAATGATTCAATCCGTAGTGCTCGCGGATGGTATCAAATATTTGTTCAAAATCCTCTTTTTCCAGTTGAGACGGGGTTCCGCCACCGAAATAAATAGTTTCTATATCTTCTCCTTTCAGGTATTCTTTACGCATCGTCAACTCCCGGCAGAGAGCCTGTACATAACGGGTTTTGAGTTCGCTGCGAGTGGTTGAGTAGAAGTCGCAGTAGATGCAGCGCGTTTTGCAAAAAGGAATATGAAGATAGATACCTGCCATAGCTATGCTGTTTGGGTTTGTGGGTGTAAAAGTAAGACTATTATTAGATATATCAAAAAAGCAGTTGACGGAAATTATTTATAGTGGGGCGGGAATACGCTAAATAGATAATTCTCCCATCGATTAGTAGAAGATAATTTCCTGCAATGCTGAATTTAAGATCTTTTCTTTTATAAATAAGATTCGAACTTGTAGCCGGGTTTTCGTTTGACTTAAGTCAAACGATAGAATGACTTAAGTTAAACTATCGCTTGACTTAAGTCAAACGAAAACTGATTAGGTAACGGGGGAACTATTGTATGAAAGGAAAACAACTAAAAATAACATCGTGCCGGATTACTCGTTGCAACTATGAAATTAGTTTATAGCCATGCGAAAATAATTTTTAACCCGTTTCGAAAATGTTCATGTTAAAGATGTGTTACATAACATTGTTTAGTAACACTGCCATAAGTGTTGCTTTTCCCCCAATTAATCCCTAATTTGCGCATCACAAAATTAATGGTATGTGAGAAACATACTGAGTAATTACTAAAATCTTATATATTATGAAAGTATATCAGACTAATGAAATCAAGAACATTGCCTTGTTGGGAAGTTCTGGCTCTGGGAAAACCACTCTCGTGGAAGCGATGCTTTTCGAGAGTGGTGTTATAAAACGTCGCGGATCTGTTGCCGCAAAAAACACAGTTAGCGATTATTTTCCTGTTGAACAAGAGTATGGTTACTCCGTTTTCTCCACCGTTCTCCATGTAGAATGGAATAACAAAAAACTTAATATTATTGACTGTCCGGGATCGGACGACTTCGTAGGCAGCACAGTGACTGCACTAAATGTGACCGACACAGCAATTATCCTTCTCAATGGCCAATACGGCGTTGAAGTCGGTACACAAAATCACTTCCGTTATACAGAAAAGCTGAATAAACCTGTTATTTTTCTAGTCAACCAGCTTGATAATGAAAAATGCGATTATGATAATATCCTCGAACAGCTGAAAGAGGCATACGGCTCTAAAGTTGTTCCCATCCAATATCCGATAGCTACCGGTCCGGGCTTTAATGCGTTGATCGACGTATTGTTGATGAAGAAATACTCATGGAAACCCGAAGGAGGGGCTCCGACAATCGAAGATATTCCGGCAGAAGAAATGGATAAGGCCATGGAAATGCACAAAGCATTGGTCGAAGCTGCTGCCGAGAATGATGAAAATCTGATGGAGAAATTCTTTGAGCAAGATTCCCTGTCAGAAGACGAAATGCGTGAAGGCATCCGTAAGGGATTGATCGCCAGAGGTATGTTCCCTGTATTTTGCGTCTGTGGAGGTAAAGATATGGGCGTTCGTCGCTTGATGGAATTCTTGGGTAACGTTGTTCCTTTTGTATCTGAAATGCCGAAGGTACAGAATACGGAAGGTAAAGAAGTGGCTCCGGACTCCAATGGACCGGAATCTCTTTATTTCTTCAAGACAAGTGTGGAACCGCATATCGGTGAAGTTTCCTATTTTAAAGTAATGAGCGGTAAAGTTCATGAGGGAGACGATTTGCTGAATGCCGACCGTGGTTCGAAGGAACGTATCGCGCAAATCTATGTGGTAGCCGGTGGTAACCGTGTCAAGGTGGAAGAATTGCAGGCCGGTGATATCGGTGCTGCCGTGAAACTGAAAGACGTGAAAACCGGTAATACGCTGAATGGTAAGGATTGTGACTACAAATTCAATTTTATCAAATATCCGAACTCTAAATATACCCGTGCCATTAAGCCGGTGAATGAAGCGGATGTGGAAAAGATGATGAGTATCCTGAACCGTATGCGCGAAGAAGATCCTACCTGGGTGATTGAGCAATCAAAAGAACTGAAACAGACTTTGGTACACGGTCAGGGAGAATTCCATCTTCGTACCTTGAAATGGCGTTTGGAAAACAACGAAAAACTTCAGGTAAAATATGAAGAACCGAAGATTCCATATCGTGAAACGATTACAAAGGCTGCCCGTGCCGACTATCGTCATAAGAAACAGTCCGGTGGTGCCGGCCAGTTTGGTGAAGTTCACCTGATCGTAGAACCTTATAAAGAAGGTATGCCTGTGCCTGAAACATATAAGTTTAATGGACAGGAATTTAAGATTACCGTGAGAGGCACGGAAGAGATACCATTGGAATGGGGTGGTAAACTGGTGTTTGTTAACAGTATCGTCGGTGGTTCTATCGATGCCCGCTTCTTGCCTGCTATTATGAAAGGTATTATGTCTCGTATGGAGCAAGGACCGTTGACGGGTTCGTATGCTCGTGACGTGCGCGTTATTGTTTACGATGGTAAGATGCACCCGGTAGATTCGAATGAAATCTCCTTTATGCTTGCCGGACGTAATGCCTTTAGTGAAGCCTTCAAGAATGCCGGTCCGAAAATTCTGGAACCGATTTATGATGTAGAAGTGTTCGTTCCGTCTGATAGGATGGGAGATGTGATGGGAGATCTGCAGGGACGTCGTGCCATGATTATGGGTATGAGTAGTGAAAAAGGTTTTGAGAAACTGGTTGCGAAAGTACCTTTGAAAGAAATGTCATCTTATTCTACGGCGCTTAGCTCTCTCACGGGTGGACGTGCTTCGTTCATTATGAAATTCTCTAGTTATGAGCTTGTGCCGACGGATGTTCAAGATAAGTTAATGAAGGACTTTGAAGCTAAACAAACTGAAGAATAAGTATAAATGATAGGTGATAATTGATTGAATATTCACTATAATATTCGGTATTTATCATCTGTTAGGCATAAAGAATCAACTAAAACGTTAAAACCGCCGCCTTTTTTAAGTAAAAGGGGGCGGTTTTTGTTTAACTATGATTAATAAAGATGGAAAAACACAAGGAGAAGATTTAATTTTTTATTAAATTTGCAAACCAAAGGAGGGGGTTTATTGTTGTAGTAATCAGAATACAACCTAAATAGCTCCTTACGGTTAATTTCCGGGAAGTTCCGGTTAAATCAAGTTAATGCATTAGGAGTGTTAATTAGGGAGTGTTAATTTTGTTGCTATGAAGAAGTCAACAATTTGGATATTAGGTATTGTAATGGGGCTTTCCTTCCTTAGCTTGCTGTATTTGCAGGTAAGTTATATAGAGGAAATGATGAAAACCCGTAAGGAACAGTTTGATTCGGCTGTACGCAATAGCCTGGATCAGGTTTCCAAGGATGTGGAATATGCAGAGACCAGACGTTGGTTGATCGAAGATATTTCAGAAGCAGAAAGAAAAGCGCTGATTGCGAATAATGCTTCCATACAACAAGACAACTTGATTCAGCAAACGCAGCGGTTTACAGTGAAGTCTAAGGATGGAAAAGTATATTTGGATTTTGAGCTGAAAGTGATGACCACTAAGCCCTCCGAGCTTCCGAAGGCTATGATTTCTCCTTACAGGGGGACAAAGACCATTCCGGAAACTTCGCGTTCATTAGTGGAAGCCATCAAGAATCGGTATATGTATCAACGGGCATTACTCGATGAAGTGGCCTGGCAGATGATTTACCGGGGAAGTGACAAGTCGATTGGAGACAGAGTACGGTTTAAAGAACTGGATGACTATCTGAAATCGAGCTTATATAATAATAGTATAGATTTGCCTTATCACTTTACGGTGATCGACAAAGACGGTAGGGAAGTCTATCGTTGTGCGGATTATGAGGCAAAGGGAAGTGAGGACGCTTATCAACAGGCATTGTTCAAGAATGATCCGCCTGCAAAAATGAGCATATTGAAAGTGCACTTTCCTGGTAAGAAAGATTATATCTTTGACTCAATTAGTTTCATGATTCCGTCGTTGATATTTACGCTGGTATTGTTAGTGACATTCATCTTTACGATTTATATCGTATTCCGGCAAAAGAAACTGACGGAAATGAAGAATGACTTTATCAATAATATGACGCACGAATTTAAAACACCGATATCTACCATTTCATTGGCAGCGCAGATGTTGAAAGATCCCGCGGTAGGAAAATCACCGCAGATGTTCCAGCATATATCGGGAGTGATAAATGATGAAACCAAGCGCTTGCGCTTCCAGGTGGAAAAGGTGCTCCAGATGTCGATGTTCGAACGTCAGAAGGCCACTTTGAAGATGAAGGAGATTGATGCGAATGAATTAATTTCAGGAGTTGTCAATACCTTTGCGCTGAAAGTGGAACGGTATAATGGTAAGATAACATCGAACCTTGAGGCCACCGATCCTGTTATATTTGCAGATGAGATGCATATCACGAATGTAATCTTTAATCTGATGGATAACGCGGTGAAATATAAGAAACCGGAAGAGGATCTGGAACTGAAAGTGAGAACGTGGAATGAGTCGGGTAAACTGATGATTTCGATACAGGATAACGGTATTGGTATCAAAAAGGAGAACCTGAAAAAGATATTTGAAAAGTTCTATCGTGTACATACGGGTAATCTGCACGATGTGAAGGGCTTTGGACTGGGATTGGCTTATGTGAGAAAAATTATATTGGATCATAAGGGAACCATCCGGGCGGAAAGCGACCTGAACGTGGGAACTAAATTTATTATTGCATTACCTTTATTAAAAAATAATTGATATGGACGAGAAACTGCGTATTTTATTATGCGAGGATGACGAAAATCTTGGCATGCTTTTAAGAGAATATCTACAGGCAAAAGGTTATTCTGCTGAGTTATATCCTGATGGAGAAGCCGGTTATAAGGCTTTCTTGAAGAATAAATATGACTTGTGCGTGTTTGACGTAATGATGCCTAAAAAAGACGGCTTCACACTGGCACAGGATGTCCGTGCAGCAAATGCTGAAATTCCTATTATCTTCCTGACTGCTAAAACGCTGAAAGAAGATATCCTGGAAGGATTTAAAATCGGTGCGGATGATTATATCACCAAACCGTTTAGTATGGAAGAATTGACGTTCAGAATTGAAGCAATCTTGAGACGTGTTCGTGGAAAGAAGAACAAAGAAAGCAATATCTATAAGATTGGTAAGTTTACTTTCGATACACAGAAACAAATTCTGTCGTCAGAAGGCAAACAGACTAAACTGACTACCAAAGAATCTGAACTGCTCGGATTGCTTTGTGCGCATGCAAATGAGATTTTGCAACGTGACTTTGCTTTGAAAACGATCTGGATCGACGATAACTATTTCAATGCCCGTAGTATGGACGTGTATATCACGAAACTACGTAAGCATCTGAAAGAAGATGATTCTATCGAGATTATCAATATCCACGGAAAAGGCTATAAGCTGATTACCCCGGAAGTTGAATCTTAATAATCGCATTTGAGATGACTACAAATAAAAAATCCCGGAAACATTCGTTTCCGGGATTTTTTATTGATTTTGCGAAATTAATCAGCGATCTTCTTATTAATAACAATATAAGAAATGAGTCCCAGTACTACAAGTACTACTGAAGTACCCAGGATGGCGTTGTTGTTTACATTTCCTGTAAAGGAACAAGCCAGCAGGATGACTACTCCGACCAAGATTAATATCAATCCTAAGTTCTTTAATAAGCCTTTCATGTGTGTGTATTTTAATAGATTATAATATTCCAGTCACAAATTAAAGCATAATTCTTTAACGGGCGAAATTATTTGGATAAAAATTCCATTATAAATGCACGATTTAGTGGATTTTATGATTTGGAGAGAAGTTCTTCTATCTAATCTTTTGTATTGTAGAACACCTTTTTCAGTACCTCCTGTCCAATGCTCAATTCGTCGAGAGTGATACCGTGAAGAGCCTCTTTCAGAGTCTGTCCGGCAATGACACGCGCTTTTTCCTCCAGTTCTTTTCCGTCTTTGGTCAGATGGATCAAGTTGGTGCGGCGGTCTTTTTTATCGGAAATGCGCACAACAAGATGTTGCCGTTCCATATTATCTATCAAACGGGTCATGCTGGGCTTGTCTTTAAAAGTTGCATTACACAACTCTTGTTGCGTCACGCCGTCTTTTTCCCACAGGAAAATGAGTACCGTCCATTGTTCGGGACTGATTTCCAATCCGTTCTGACGGAAGTTACGATACAGTTTCCGGTTGATTGCCGCAGAAACTTTGCCATTTAATATGGCAAATATAAGTCGAATGTCGAAATTAAATTGCTCTATCATGAAATTATTGTTTAAACAACTTTGCAAAGGTAAGTCTCTTCCCGGATAAATCCTATCTTCGGATACAAAAAAAGATTAAATATTTGTAGTTCAAAATAAAATGTCTAACTTTGCACCCGCATTTAAAATCAAATAATTTATTTATTTAATTAAACGAAGTATGAATCAATACGAAACCGTTTTCATTTTAACTCCCGTTTTATCTGATGTTCAGATGAAGGAAGCGGTAGAAAAATTCAAAGGCGTTCTTCAAGCTGAAGGTGCTGAGATTATTAATGAAGAAAACTGGGGACTGAAGAAATTGGCTTACCCAATTCAGAAAAAGTCTACAGGTTTTTATCAACTGATTGAGTTCAATGCAGATCCTACTGTAATTGACAAGCTGGAAATTAATTTCCGTCGTGATGAACGCGTAATCCGTTTCTTGACTTTCAAGATGGATAAGTATGCTGCTGAATACGCTGCAAAAAGAAGAAGTGTTAAATCAAACAAAAAGGAGGATTAATCATGGCACAACAAGTTCAATCAGAAATCAGATATTTAACTCCGCCGTCAGTAGACGTTAAGAAGAAAAAGTACTGCCGTTTCAAAAAGAGTGGTATTAAGTATATCGACTACAAAGATCCTGAATTCTTGAAGAAATTCTTGAATGAACAAGGAAAAATCCTTCCGCGTCGTATTACAGGTACTTCTTTGAAGTTCCAACGTCGTATCGCGCAGGCTGTGAAGAGAGCTCGTCACTTGGCATTGCTGCCTTATGTAACTGACATGATGAAATAAGAAGGAGGAAAAGTATGGAAATTATATTAAAAGAAGACGTAGTAAACTTGGGTTATAAGAACGATATCGTAAACGTGAAATCCGGATACGGTCGTAATTATCTGATCCCGACTGGAAAAGCTATCATCGCTTCTCCTTCTGCAAAGAAAATGTTGGCTGAAGAACTGAAACAGCGCGCTCACAAACTTGAGAAAATCAAGAAAGATGCTGAAGCTATGGCTGCTAAGTTGGAAGGCGTTTCTTTGACTATCGCAACTAAAGTTAGCTCAACCGGTACTATCTTCGGTTCTGTTGGTAACATCCAGATTGCTGAAGCATTGTCTAAACTGGGTCATGAAGTTGACAGAAAGATCATCGTTGTAAAAGACGCTGTGAAAGAAGTTGGTAGCTACAAGGCTATCGTTAAGCTTCACAAGGAGGTTTCGGTAGAAATTCCTTTCGAGGTAGTTGCTGAATAAGAGCAAATTTACTTCATATATGAAAAGCGATTTGTTCTGAACGAATAAATCGCTTTTTTTTGTTATCTTTGCTATTACTATTATGAAATTCAACTATTGTTTTCTAAAGAAGAGGTTTTTGCTTCTGCTGATTGCTTTGGGAATTGGCAGTGTTCTTTATGCAAATAATGAGTTGAAACTATTGACTGATTCTTTGCGTAGAGTGATAGATGAAAAACACGTCTTTGTTAAAGAGAAAGAGGATCGGATAAACCGGATAAAATGTATGTTGAGAAGTCCCGGTTTGACTCTTGAAGGAGAATATAGAATCAATCTACGGTTATATAATGAATATAAAAAGTTTCATATTGATTCAGCTATCCATTATGTTGATCGCAATATTGAGATTTCCCGCCAGTTGAATAGACCTTATTTCACCAACCAGTCGTCTTTACATCTTAGCCTTTTATATTCGATGTGTGGCAGGTTCCGCGAAGCGGAGATTATTTTGAAAAGTATAAAGACTTCAGAACTTCCCAGAGATTTATTAATAAACTATTATCAAACTTATTCCAGTTTTTGGGGACACTATTCGATTTCTGTCGCCAATAATCTGTATGGCAAGCAGCAGGCTGCTTATCAGGATTCGCTGTTTGCCCTCATTGACCACACTTCTTGGGATTATCGAATGTCCCAGGCTTCTTATTATATTTGGCGTGATACGCTGAAATCGAAAGAAATTTATAAAGAACTGCTGGAGATTGAGGAAGTGGGGACGCCCAATTATGCTATGATAACTCATTCATATTCTAGGTTATGTCACCATCAGAAAAAGTATGATGAAGAAAAAAAATATTTGATGTTGTCGGCAATAGCCGATACCCGGAATGCTACGCGGGAAAATGCATCCCTGCAATCTCTTGCATTGATAGCTTATGATGAACAGAATTTAGCTGATGCCTTTAAATTTACACAGTCCGCTATCGATGACGTTATATCTTCCGGTATTCATTTCCGGGCCATCGAAATTTATAAATTCAATTCTATTATTAATACAGCTTATCAGGCGGAGCAGGCCAGATCACGGTCGCATCTGACTACTTTTCTTATTTCTACAAGTATTATCCTTTTTCTTTTAGTCCTGTTGGTGCTTTTCATCTATATTCAAATGAAAAAGACGTTGAAAATAAAACAGGCATTGGCACAGAGTAATGAGGAGCTTTTGCGATTGAACAACAAGCTGAATAGCATGAACAGCCAGCTGAATGATACAAATAATCAGTTGTGTGAAATTAATAGTATAAAAGAGTATTACATAGCCGAATTCTTTGATGTCTGTTTTAGTTATATCCATAAAATGGAGAAATATCAGAATATGCTGTATAAAATAGCTATTAATAAATACTATGATGAACTGATTAAGAAGCTAAAATCATCTGCGCTTATTGATGAAGAGCTTGGCGCTTTATACACTCGTTTTGATAAGGTCTTTCTGGGTTTGTATCCCACCTTTGTATCTGATTTTAACGCTCTGTTGAAAGATGAAGAGAAAATTATTTTAAAACCGGACGCTTTATTGAATAGAGAACTTCGTATTTATGCTTTATTACGCTTGGGTATTACGGATAGTGGAAAGATAGCGAACTTTCTCCGTTGCTCTACAAGTACGGTTTATAATTATCGTACGAAGATGAGAAATAAAGCAGCCGTCGACAGGGATGAATTTGAGAATGAAATTATGAAAATTAGTTCAACACAAGAGATATAATTATTATTTTAACATTATAATACTTTCCAAATCATCTACATTTTTTTGATGTGTCAAGTTATCTAAGTTGTTGATTAATAGTAAAAAGAGCAGATTTTATATCTACATAAAGTAGTGTAAGTCAAATAAGCCGTTATTTATTTGGCTAGATTTGCAATATCAGTTTTTAGCTCATCAGTTTGGTAGTTAGAAGTTGATGTTTTATCTATTATTTGTACTTAAATTCACTATGTTTAATTATGAACACGCAATCTTCAGTAGACACGAGAATTAAAGTTGGAATTATCGGTTTTGGTAGGATGGGAAGATTCTACTGGGAAGCGATGACTAAAAGTGATCGGTGGAATATTGCTTATATTTGTGATACCGATCCGGCATCACGTCAGTTGGCTAAAAAGCTTTCCCCTAACTCTATTATAGTAGAAGATAATCAAAAGATTTTTGAGGATGAAAGTGTGCAGGTAGTCGGGCTTTTCACTTTGGCTGACTCGCGGATGGAACAAATAGAAAAAGCTATTCGTTACGGCAAACACATTATTTCAGAAAAACCAGTTGCAGATACAATGGAAAATGAGTGGAAAGTTGTAGAAATGACAGAAAACACAAATCTCATTTCTACGGTAAATCTGTATCTGCGAAATTCCTGGTATCATAATTTAATGAAGGAATATATCCAGCAAGGGGAAATCGGAGAGCTGGCTATTATTCGTATTTGTCACATGACTCCCGGCTTGGCACCAGGTGAAGGTCATGAGTATGAGGGACCTGCTTTCCATGATTGTGGAATGCACTACGTAGATATTACCCGTTGGTATGCAGGATGTGATTATAGAACATGGAATGCCCAGGGAGTGAATATGTGGAACTACAAAGATCCTTGGTGGGTGCAATGTCACGGAACTTTTCAAAATGGGGTCGTTTTTGATATTACCCAAGGATTTGTTTATGGGCAATTATCTAAAGACCAGACACATAATTCGTATGTAGATATTATAGGTACAAAAGGGGTTGTGCGTATGACGCATGACTTCAATACTGCTGTTGTCGACCTACACGGTGTCAATCAGACCATCCGTGTAGAGAAACCTTTCGGCGGCAAGAATATAGACGTGTTGTGTGACCTGTTTGCTGATTCGGTAGAAACCGGAAAACGCAGTTCACGATTACCGCTAATGCGCGATTCGGCTATTGCATCCGAATATGCATGGACATTCTTGAAAGATACCCGCAAACACGATTTGCCCGCTATTGGTAATTTGCGCACTTTGGAGCAAATACGCGAACGAAGAAAAAACATGAAAAATGGATATGGATTGTTGCACGGCAACCTTCCAAAGATTATTAACCCTTAAACAAATAAAATCATGTCAAACATTTCGAGGAGAAAATTTCTCAAAACGGGAGCCGCTGCTTTAGCAGGTATAACCATTGCTCCCAGTACAATTTTAGGTATGAGTCACGGGCATGTTTCGCCTACTGACAAATTAAATCTTGCAGCTGTGGGTATTGGCGGTATGGGACATGCCAACATTAATCACGTAAAGGGCACTGAAAATATTGTGGCTCTTTGTGATGTGGATTGGAAGTATGCAAAAGGTGTGTTCGACGAATTCCCCAAGGCTAAAAAATACTGGGATTATCGTAAAATGTATGATGAAATGGGTAAATCTATTGACGGTGTAATTGTTGCAACTGCCGACCATACTCATGCTATCATCACTGCTGATGCAATGACAATGGGAAAACACGTGTACTGTCAGAAGCCGTTGACCCACTCTGTTTATGAATCTCGTTTATTGACAAAATTAGCTGCCTCAACAGGTGTTGTTACTCAGATGGGTAATCAGGGTTCATCGGATGAAGGTACGGATTTGGTATGCGAATGGATTTGGAATGGTGAAATCGGTGATATAACTAAGGTGGAATGTGCGACAGACCGTCCTATTTGGCCGCAAGGATTGAATGTTCCTGAAAAGGTTGATAAAATTCCTAGCACATTGAATTGGGATTTGTTTACAGGTCCTGCTAAAATGAATCCTTACAATGCTATTTATCATCCTTGGAACTGGCGTGGATGGTGGGATTATGGAACAGGTGCATTAGGCGATATGGCTTGCCATATTTTGCATCAGCCGTTTAGAGCATTGAAATTGCAATATCCTACTAAAGTGGAAGGGTCATCTACTTTATTGTTGAATGCTTGTGCTCCGCAGGCACAGCATGTGAAAATGATTTTCCCTGCTCGTGAAAATATGCCGAAAGTAGCTATGCCTGAAGTGGAAGTACATTGGTACGATGGCGGTATGATGCCTGAACGTCCGAAAGGATTCCCGGAAGGAAAACAACTGATGCAGAGTGGTGGTGGTTTGACTATTTTCCACGGAACGAAAGATACTTTGATTTGCGGATGTTATGGACAGAATCCTTGGTTGCTTTCTGGTCGTAAACCAAATGCGCCAAAGGTTTGTCGTCGTGTTCCCAATGCTATGAACGGTGGTCACGAGATGGACTGGGTACGTGCATGTAAAGAAAATAAATCTAACCGTATCATGACTAAGTCTGATTTCTCAGAAGCCGGACCAATGAATGAAATGGTGGCAATGGGTGTATTGGCTATTCGTTTGCAAGCGCTGAATAAGACTCTTGAATGGGATGGAGCTAACATGTGCTTTACGAATATCGGTGATAACGAAACGATCCGTACCGTTATCAAAGACGGATTCAAGATTCATGATGGTCATCCGACATTTGACAAGACATGGACTGATCCGATTAATGCGAAACAGTTTGCTGCTGAATTAGTGAAACATACTTATCGTGACGGCTGGAGACTGCCTGATATGCCGAGATAAATTAGAAATTAAAGATAAAAAATTAAATCGTTATTATCATGAAAAAAGTATTTTATCCATTAGCTTGTTGTTGTCTTGCTGCAGGAGTTTTTGCTTCTTGCGGTGGTCAGAAAAAAGCAAATGCTCAGGAAGAACCGAGCAAAGTTGCATTGTCTTATTCTAAATCATTGAAAGCACCGGAAACTGATAGTTTGAATCTGCCTGTTGACGAAAATGGTTATATCACAATCTTTGATGGTGAAACATTTAACGGATGGCGTGGTTATGGAAAAGACCGTGTTCCTACTAAATGGACAATCGAAGATGGCTGTATCAAATTCAACGGTTCTGGCGGCGGTGAAGCTCAAGACGGTGATGGTGGTGACTTGATCTTTGCTCACAAATTTAAAAACTTCGAGTTGGAATTGGAATGGAAGGTTGCTAAAGGTAGCAATTCAGGTATTCTGTATTTAGCTCAGGAAGTTACTTCTAAAGACAAAGATGGTAATGATGTGCTTGAACCTATTTATATTTCCGCACCTGAATATCAGATCCTGGATAATGCCAATCATCCGGATGCTAAATTGGGTAAAGATAACAATCGTCAGTCGGCTTCTTTGTATGACATGATTCCGGCAGTTCCTCAAAACTCTAAACCGTTTGGCGAATGGAACAAGGCTAAGATTATGGTTTATAAAGGTACAGTGGTTCATGGACAAAACGATGAAAACGTACTTGAATATCATTTGTGGACAAAACAATGGACTGATATGTTGCAGGCAAGTAAGTTCAGCGAAGATAAATGGCCTTTGGCATTTGAATTGCTGAATAACTGTGGTGGCGAAAATCACGAAGGTTTCATCGGTTTGCAAGATCACGGTGATGATGTTTGGTTCCGCAACATCCGCGTGAAGGTTTTGGACTAATCAAATAGTAATAAGAAGGCACGGGTTACACGTATTTCACGTTTTTTTGAATGGCGATTGCCATAGAGTAACCGTGAAGTCTGTGTAATCCGTGCCTGTTTTTTCTATATAAATCTAATAATTGTAATCCCCTGATATCTATTATATGAAAACAAAAATTTATTTATGTGCGATGGCTGCTCTTTTCATGATTCCACAGGCAATGACGGCACAAACTAAGAAGAAAGCTAAAAAAGAAGTAGCTATTCAACTCTATTCTGTCAGAGATATATTGAATAAGGTAGACAATAAAAATGGTAAGTGTGACCCCACTTATACTGCTCTTCTGAAGAAATTGGCAAATATGGGATATACCGGTGTTGAAGCTGCCAATTATAACAACGGTAAATTTTATGACCGGACTCCCCAACAGTTTAAGAAAGATGTCGAATCGGCAGGATTAAAAGTTTTGTCTTCACATTGTACCAGACAATTGTCCAAAGAAGAATTGGCTTCCGGTGACTTGTCAGAGTCTCTTCAATGGTGGGATCAGTGTATTGCCGATCATAAAGCTGCAGGAATGAAGTACATCGTAGCTCCTTGGATGGATGTTCCAAAAACGCTTAAAGATTTGAATACATATTGCACTTATTTTAATGAGATAGGCAAACGTTGCAAACAACAAGGTTTGTCATTTGGATATCATAATCACGCTCATGAATTTCAGAAAGTAGAAGATAAAGTAATGTATGATTATATGCTGGAACATACGAATCCTGAATATGTCTTCTTCCAGATGGACCTTTATTGGGTAGTTCGCGGACAAAACAGTCCTGTTGATTATTTTAATAAATATCCCGGTCGCTTCCAGATATTCCATGTGAAAGATCACAGAGAGATTGGACAAAGTGGAATGGTAGGTTTTGATGCTATCTTTAAGAATGCAAAAACTGCAGGCGTTAATTATCTCGTTGCTGAAATCGAGGGTTATAGTGTTCCGGTAGAGGAAAGTGTAGAAGTAAGTCTGGATTATTTATTGAACGCTCCTTTTGTGAAAAGTTCATACGCTAAATAACGTGCGGCTTGCTAAAATAATAAGATAAAGGCATAAAAAAAAGTCTGTGCATGCTTTCGCATGGCAGACTTTCAATTCTCTCTAGCTGTTTCTGAATTATTCAGCTACAGTTTCAGTTGCAGTGCTATCAGCATTCAAAGAATCTGCTGCTGCGGCTGCTGCTTGTTCAGCTTCAAGAGCTGCTGCTTCTACTGCTGCGATTGAGTCAGCGATACGGATAGAATCTGCAGTTGCTTTTGCTGCGTCAGCTGCTTTGTTACCACATGATGCGAATGATACTGCTACGATAGCTACGGCCATCAAAACTAATTTTTTCATTTTCTTTGCTTTTTAAAAACGTAATACAATCAATTGCTTTATTAAAACGATGCAAAGGTATGTACTTTTTCAATATGTTGTTCTCGAAACGCCAACTTTTTTTATATTTTTTTTTGTAACTGGCCACTTTTCTCCCCTTTTTATATGTTTTAGAACATGCTAATCGACAGCAATACTGTTATATAAGTATCTTTTTATGCTTCTTTTGGGCGTTTTTTCAAATTCAGTAGGGTAGAGTTGGATCTTGCTGATTTTCTCATAAGCGGCTACGTTGCTGTTCAGGTTCTTAAGATTTTCATCCATGATTGTTTTCAGGTTATCCGGATTATTTAATCCGAGAGAATCCAACGCTTCGTAATCGGCATAAACAAGTGCCACTAATTTTTTATTGCGTTCGATAACAAGACTTTCGAGAATGAAAGGCAGGTTATTCAGTTTGGTTTCCAACTCTTCGGGGAAGATATTCTGTCCGCTAGAACTTAAGATCATAGTTTTGAGTCGTCCCCGGATGAAAATATTTCCGTTGCTGTCCATGGAACCGAGGTCACCGGTACGTAGCCAGCCGTCCTGCGTGAATACTTCCTGTGTTGCTTCCTGGTTCTTGTAGTAGCCCACCATCACATTTTCTCCCCGAACCTGGATTTCTCCGGTTTCTGCTTCCGGGGTTTCCTTATAGATACGTGCTTCCATTATATCTAGAATCTTTCCGGAAGAACCTAGTACAAATTCATCCCAGGGGGCGTAGCTGATAAGCGGACCGCATTCTGTCATTCCATAACCGATGGTAAAAGGGAATTTGATTTTGTAGAAGAATTCTTCTACTTCCTTATCCATAGCGGCGCCACCGATAATGATCTCTTTAAACCGTCCTCCCAGTGCATCAATCAGTCTTTTACGTATCTGGTTGTAGATTTGGGTGTCGAGCAGAGGGATATTGAGTGCCCACTTCATACCTTTTTTATTAATGAGTGGCTGGATAATATTCTTATATATCTTTTCAATCACTAACGGGACGGTAATAATAAGATTAGGTTTCACTTCCTCAAAAGCTTTCATTATAATTTTAGGAGAAGGTGTTTTTCCAAGCAAAGTGACATGGGTGCCGACAGCCGTTGCTGTCAGAAAGTCAAATGCGCAACCGTATGCGTGGGCGAGGGGAAGGAAAGACAGCACTTTATCCCCTTTTTTAAGGAGTTCGGTACGAATACCGAAAGTGACATTGCCGGCAAGATTGTTTCCTGTCAGCATCACACCCTTACTGAAACCGGTGGTTCCGGAAGTGTAATTTAACAGCATCACTTTGTCATTGGATAAAGTGGTGTACTGAACATCTTCACGGGTAAATCCTTTCGGATACAAAGCATGCATCTCTTTATCGGTATTTTTCAGAAACTTCTGTATGGTTTCCCCGTCGCGTTGATAAAGACACCGGAAATCAGTCAATGAGAATACTCCCCGTAGTCCCGTTAATTTTTCCTCTTCCAGATTCTCCCAAATGCTGTCACTGGTGAACAGGAATACAGATTCGGAATGATTAACGATATGATGAACGTCATTAGGCGTAAAATCTTGAAGGATAGGGACAATGATCGCTCCGTATGTGATCGTTGCCATATAGGCGATGCACCAATGAGCGTTATTTTTGCCGATAACTGAAATCTTATCTCCTCTGCGAAGGCTACAATGTTTGAATAACAGATGTAAACGGGCGATTTTTTCAGCTACCTCACCGTATGTATATTGGGTATCTTCTCCATAATCAGTATAACAAGGCAGATCCCAATTCTCACGAAAACTATTTTCGTATAGTTTAATGAAATTCTCTTTAATCATTGCACGTTTTTTAGTGAATTGTGCAAAAATAGGAATAAACTTTCGTATCCTAAAGTGTTTTACTGATAATAATGTGTAACTTTGCAAAGTTAATGTGTTTATAACAGCTTATGATAGATACCACTGTATTTCAAAATAAGACAGCCGTTTATTATACTTTAGGCTGCAAATTAAATTTTTCAGAGACTTCAACTATCGGTAAAATCCTGCGTGAGGCAGGAGTCCGGACTGCGCGCAAAGGAGAGAAAGCAGATATCTGTGTGGTAAATACCTGTTCGGTGACAGAGATGGCGGATAAGAAATGCCGGCAAGCCATCCATCGCCTGGTAAAGCAGCATCCCGATGCTTTTGTGGTAGTGACCGGATGTTATGCGCAATTGAAGCCCGGCGACGTGGCAAAGATTGATGGAGTAGATGTAGTGCTGGGAGCGGAACAGAAGGGAGAACTACTTCAATATCTGGGCGACCTCCAAAAGCATGAAAAAGGAGAGGCTATCACTACTACAACCAAAGATATCCGTTCGTTTTCTCCCTCGTGTTCACGGGGAGACCGTACCCGTTTCTTCTTGAAGGTGCAGGATGGATGCGATTACTTCTGTTCATATTGCACGATTCCTTTTGCCCGCGGGCGAAGTCGTAACGGGACTATTGCTTCCATGGTTGAGCAGGCCCGGCAGGCAGCTGCTGAAGGTGGAAAAGAAATCGTTCTGACCGGAGTGAATATCGGAGATTTTGGTAAAACAACAGGAGAGAGTTTCTTTGATCTGGTAAAAGCATTGGATCAGGTAGAGGGAATCGAACGTTATCGTATCTCTTCCATAGAACCCAATCTGTTGACTGATGAGATTATCGAGTTTGTGTCTCATTCCCGCAGTTTTATGCCTCATTTTCATATCCCTTTGCAATCCGGTTGCGATGAAGTTTTGCAGTTAATGCGCCGTCGTTACGACACTGCTCTTTTTGCTTCGAAAGTGAAGAAGATAAAAGAGGTGATGCCGGATGCTTTTATCGGAGTGGACGTGATTGTGGGAACCCGTGGAGAAACACCCGAATACTTTGAACAGGCTTATCAGTTTATTGACGGTCTGGATGTGACGCAGTTGCATGTGTTTAGCTATTCCGAACGTCCCGGAACGCAAGCCTTAAAAATAGAATATGTGGTTTCTCCGGAAGAGAAGCATCAGCGTAGTCAGCGTCTGTTGGCACTATCGGATCAAAAGACACAGGCTTTTTATGCACGTCATATCGGGCAGACAATGCCGGTATTGATGGAAAAATCGAAAGCTGGTGCTCCGATGCATGGATTTACGGAGAATTATATTCGTGTAGAGGTGGAAAGTGATGACTCGCTGGATAATCAGGTAGTTAATGTACGTCTGGGAGATTTTAATGAGGAGATGACAGCACTTAAAGGTATAATTTTGATATAAGTTATGAGATCAAAACTTATCTATTGGTTGGTATACAGTGGAATGTGGCTGTTTTCAGCTCTTCCGTTCCGGGTTTTATATATGCTTTCGGATTTAAATTATCTGCTGATGTATCGTGTTGGAAAATATCGTCGGAAAGTAGTTCGGGGAAATCTATTGAGATCATTTCCGGAAAAAACAGATGCGGAGAGATTACAGATAGAACGCAAGTTTTATCGCTATTTGTCGGATTATATGCTTGAAGATTTGAAATTGTTGCACATGTCTGCCGAAGAACTTTGTGAGAGAATGACTTATAAGAATACGGAACAATATCTTGAACTGACAGAAAAGTATGGAGGTATTATAGTAATGATTCCTCATTATGCCAATTATGAGTGGTTGATAGGCATGGGAGCAATCATGAAACCGGGGGATGTTCCCGTACAGGTCTATAAACCGTTGAGGGATAAATATTTGGATGAGTTGTTTAAACGTATTCGTTCTCGTTTCGGGGGGTATAATATTCCGAAACATTCTACAGCCCGTGAAATTATTAAGCTCAAACATGATGGAAAAAAGATGGTAGTCGGTTTGATTACTGATCAATGGCCCAGTGGATATGATAAATATTGGACTACCTTTTTAGGACAGGAAACTGCTTTTCTGAATGGTGCGGAGCGAATTGCCAAAATGATGAATTTCCCTGTTTTCTATTGTGAACTTAGTAAGAATCGCAGAGGATACTGTGAAGCGGAGTTCAAGTTGATGACGGAAACACCGAAAGAAACAAGAGAAGGAGAAATCACGGAAATGTTTGCTCATAGATTAGAACAGACGATTCGTAAAGAACCGGCATATTGGTTGTGGTCTCATAAACGTTGGAAAATGACTCGTGAAGAAGCTGACCGATTAGAAGAGAAAGAATTGAACAAGAAGAAGGAATAACAATGAAAGTTTCAGTTGTAATTTTAAATTGGAACGGATGTGATATGCTCCGTACTTTTCTTCCGTCCGTCGTCCGGTATTCGGAAGGGGAGGGGATCGAGGTCTGTGTGGCTGACAATGGTTCTACGGACGCTTCCGTTACTTTGCTTCAACAGGAATTTCCTTCTGTCAGAACGATTGTACTCGATCAGAATTATGGCTTTGCGGATGGATATAATTTAGCATTGCAGCAGGTCGACGCAGAATATGTAGTTCTTTTGAATTCGGATGTCGAGGTGACGGAACATTGGTTGGAACCAATGATTGCTTATCTTGATAAGCATCCGGAGGTAGCTGCTTGTCAGCCGAAGATACGAAGCCAGCGGCAAAAAGAATATTTCGAATATGCCGGGGCAGCCGGTGGCTTTATTGATAAATACGGTTATCCTTTTTGTAGGGGGCGTATCATGGAAGTTGTGGAGAAAGACGAAGGTCAGTATGATACGGTAATTCCTGTTTTCTGGGCCACGGGGGCAGCGTTGTTTATCCGGCGCGTTGATTATGTGAATGTCGGGGGATTGGATGGACGTTTCTTTGCTCACATGGAAGAAATAGATTTGTGCTGGCGACTCCGTTCACGGAATCGTGAGATTGTCTGTATACCTCAAAGCATTGTTTATCATGTGGGGGGAGCTACTCTTAAAAAAGAGAATCCTCATAAGACTTTTCTTAATTTCCGTAATAATCTTGTCATGCTCTATAAGAATCTTCCACAGGAGGAGTTAAATAAAGTGATGCGTATCCGGACTTGTCTCGATTATCTGGCGGCGTTCAATTTCTTGTTGCAAGGGCACTGGGATAATGCTAGTGCTGTGATGCGTGCGCGTAAAGAGTATAAACGATTATGTCCGTCGTTTTCTTTATCCCGTGAAGAAAATATGAGAAAAAAAACTTTGAATCCGATACCTGAACGGACAAAAAGTAGTATCTTGTGGCAGTTTTATGCGAGGGGATGCAAACGATTCTCTCAATTGTCGGATTTAAAAGGATAGCAAATGAAATCAAAGGTTAGAAGAGGCATCGGGCTGGTAGCGCATGATGCAATGAAAAAAGACCTCATCGAATGGGTACTGTGGAACTCGGAACTGTTGATGGGTAATAAATTCTATTGTACAGGTACTACGGGTACTTTGATATTGGAAGCATTGAAGGAGAAACATCCTGATGAAGAGTGGGATTTTACGATTTTAAAATCAGGTCCGTTAGGTGGTGACCAACAGATGGGATCACGTATTGTGGATGGGCAGATTGATTATCTCTTTTTCTTCACGGACCCCATGACATTGCAACCGCATGATACGGATGTAAAAGCATTAACCCGTTTGGCCGGTGTAGAAAATATTGTTTTCTGTTGTAACCGTTCTACGGCGGATCATATTATTTCCAGTCCGTTATTTATGGATCCTGATTACGAACGCATTCATCCGGACTATTCCAGCTATACAAAACGTTTCCAGGATAAACCTGTGGTGACGGAAGCTGTCGAATCGGTAAATCGAAGAAAAAAGAAGAGAAAATAAGTTGGTTCGGAGTGTAAATAATAGAAGCGGATTGCCTATTATTTAATAAGATAATGCAGATAATACAGATTAAAATTGTATTATCTGCGTTGTTTATAAGGCAATTATCCCCTGTTTATACTTAACTGGAAATAATGGATCAATTGAGAAAAGTTGTTGGTGAGTTCCCTTTATAAAATAGTGACGCTATCCAGTAAGGATAGTGACGGTATATGACAACGATAGCGTCACTATCACAAGCATATACCGTCACTATCTTTTCTACTTCAATTAGGAAGTTTGCGTTTGCATATTGTGTATGCTAACAACAATTCCCAATTGTTCCGAAATAATGGCAAGGGGAGTTCTTGCAAGTGATTTTAATCTGTATTCTGCTAGTTTACGTCATATCATTTATAGAGCAATATATCATTCATCTCTGCTACATTGCAGTTCAATGCCTGCTGATTCTATATCTGCTCCCATTGGCGGATTCCGTTTGGAAAGCCGGAGTTCTATTTTCTCAATGCAAGGGAATTGGTCAAAGAGTTTTTGTATAATCCGTCCGCTGACATGCTCCAGTAACTTTGACGGAATAGCCATTTCATTTTTTATCACCTGATGTACTTCGGCATAGTTGACGGTGTCGGTAACTTCATCTGTCCGGGCAGCTTTGCTGATATCCACTTTCAGTTTCAGGTCAATGAGATATTCATTTCCAATCAGATTTTCTTGCGGTGCGACTCCATGATAGGCGTAACAACGAATTTCCTTCAAAAGGATATAGCTACTGTTTATCTTCATATACTGTCTTTTTAGTGTGATCTTGTTTGACTTTTAACAGGTCTTTCTGTGCAACCATTTGTGGAATCACTTTAAGAAAGACGGGTGTGAGCAGAAGGCAGATGCTTAATGTTATAAGCAGAAGTGCGCTTGCCTGTGCCCAACTATTGTGAATATAACGGCTGACTAATGGACCTAAAAAATGAAGTATCGGTCCATGAATACTCAAGGTGATGATTGAATATCGTCCCAAGTAAGAAACAACCTTTATCTTTTTCACTTTTTTGCAAAGTAACATAATCATAAATATTCCTGCAAACGCAGCGATATATACTTGAAAAATATTTCCCGTATAATTGTTGGTACGCATACCCAATGTGGTAGCGGTAAAGTACATTACTACCAGTGCCAATACAACAAAAACCGGTATCAGTTTGTCGAAACGATGGCTGGGATATAGAAAGAAATTATACCGTCGGATCCAGAAACCGGCCACATAGAAGGGGAGGGCAGTCATGGAAACATCTATATACAGGGGTAACTCTATCTGTAATTTTCCGAGATAAAATCCTGCGCAACCAATCAGGATTGTCACAGCGAACATGACAGGCAGATGCTTTTCGCGCAGAAAGTGAATTAGATAAAATAGGATGTTGCAATTGAATAATGCGAGTAGAAACCAGATCGGTGGATTGAACTTGATAAGGTCGTGTCCATGAAATACAACCAAGAGTTCATTCCACGACACAGGCAGTTGAAACACTCCTGGAGCAATCTTCCAAACAATGTATTTCATTAGAAATGCACTTAGATAGAAGAAAAGAAAAGGAATAATCAATTTGTTTATTTTTCGTAGGATGAATCCGAGCAGGCCTTCGTATGATTTGAAAAACACTCCCGAGATAAAGAAGTAAAGCGGCATGCGGAAACAGGATAACATCGAATTCGTATCCAGTTGTTCGAAGGCCCCTCCAACGTGTGCCATTACCACAAGGATAATGCAGACTCCTTTGGTTAAGTCCACAAAATCAATACGTCTGCTCTGGTTGCCTTCCATTATCTCTTTTAATTTCTCTTTTTCGGCGCAAAGATACTTTATAAATCGGAATAAAAAGAGGAACATTGAAAAAATAAACGAATGATGCGAAAAGCGAAAAAGTATGATATATAGTAATGATATTATTGCGAAAAAAATGGTTGACTATGTTTTGAAACTCCTTATTTTACTTCTGTTATCAATATATCCTTGAAAAACGAATGACGCGGATCACATAGATTTTTAGCGTTCTTAATCTAGTGTTATCCGCGTCGGTAGTGTCCGGAAAATATCCTTTCTGAAAGTTACTTGTACCTTTTATTCTATTTATTCGGATCTCTTCCTGTGTATTTAATCAATTCACTAATCTTATCATTAAGTGTTTTTGCTTTCATCAACTGTTCCAGAGTGAGATGCATCCGGTATCTCCAGTAGTTTCGTGGATTGGATGGAACATTAATTCGCTCTTCCGCCACATTCGGATTTCTCCATTTCCCGTCTATCGATAACCAATCCTGGAAAGACAAGATACAGAGAATGGAATTACTGTTGAGATGGTTGCGTACGATTTCCTCGCACAACTCCGGGGTGGCAGTTGTTGGTGCAACTCCATAATGTCCTAACGTTGCATTATAGTAACGTTGGGTCTGTTGATAATCTTCTTCCCACCAGCCACGCAACGTAGACATATCGTGAGTGGAGATTGTGCAGACAGACCGGTACGGATACTCATTTAAATGTCCGAATTCATACATCGGATTCTTAGGCATCCGCTGAATTTCCAGACTAAGAATCCGGAGATCATTCATCACCGACGACACACAAGCAGGAATCATCCCCAAATCTTCTCCACAAACCAACATGCGGGTTGATTGTGTCAGTTGAGGTAACTTCTTCATAGCCTGTTGATACCAGAACTCGTTGTGCCGGTGATAATAATACTGGTCGTATAGTCTGTTAAACGCATTTTTCTCTTCTTCGTTCAGCGACCGGAATACGAAATCCCGTTGCACACCGATGCGCGGGTGGTATTTATCTTCCTCTTTCTTATCCGCAACAAATAAGACGTTGCTGATTAATGAATAAAGCCCTTCCCGAATCCACACACTATCTTCATCATTTCTACCGGCGAAGAATTGCTCTACCTCCCGTTGTGTTTCGAATCCCGGTTTCATCCGATAAAGTCCGGAGTTATCAACCGATTCAAGGAAATCTTGTTTGACTAAATGGGTATGCGGTCCGAACAACTGTCCGAGGAAAGATTCATGGATGAATGGTAGCAGATATTCATCCCGGAACGTTAGACCATAACTTTCGATTTCTTCCCGGCTCATCGGTAAAGAAGGATCAAACTGACCTAACAATCCGTGTACAGCGTGCATTGGTATTTCCCAAATACGGAAGAACCCGAGGATATGATCGATCCGGTAAGCATCGAAGTATTCCGCCATTTTCTGAAAACGCTTCATCCACCAGCGGTATCCGTCTTTTTCCATGACATCCCAGTTGTATGTGGGGAATCCCCAGTTTTGTCCGTTGATCGAGAAATCATCGGGCGGAGCACCCGCTTGTCCGTCGAGATTGAAGTAATGGGGTTCTGTCCAGGCTTCCACGCTGTTGCGGCTGATACCAATTGGAATATCCCCCTTTAATACGACACCGTGTTGGCGGGCATATTCGGTTGCAGACAACAACTGCAGGTGCAGATGATACTGGATATAATAATACAACGAAATGTGAGGATAATCTGCCGTTCCCGGTTGGCACATTTTTTCTATATCTTCCGCTTGGTAAACAGAGTGTCTCGGCCATTGGCGGAAATTGGGCGTTTTGTAGGCATCGCGCAGATAACTAAAGACTGCATAAGGTTGCAGCCATTCCTTGTTCGTTTCAAAGAAATCTTTGAAACCTTTGGAAGCCAATACCTTTTCTCCTTCCTGTCGGAACAGTAAGTTGAAAAACTCCCATTTAGTTTGGTTGACCGCTTCGTAGTCAATAGCAGGGAGGCTGTTCAGTTCCTTTTGCTTCTTGCTGAATTTTGATGCCGCTTCTTTATCTTTCAGAGTTCCCATTTGCCTGATATCCGCATACATCGGATGGAAAGCATAAATAGAAATGCTGTTATAAGGATAAGAGTCCGTCCATGCATGAGTCATGGTGGTGTCGTTGACCGGTAAAATCTGAATAACTTTCTGGCGAGTATTTACTGCCCAGTCTACCATACGTTTCAAATCGCCGAAATCACCTACTCCGAAACTTTTCTCTGATTTTAAAGAAAATACGGGTATAGCGATTCCTGCCCCTTTCCATGCGGGAATGTCGAAATAAACATATCGGTCGGAAATCACGAGCGTTTCGTTGGTCTTCAGTTCCGGGTCTGCCAGATAGCGGTTAGGGTTTTTCTCCCAGCAGTCTGCTTTCTTTTCCTGTTTGTTGTAGAGGATGAATTTATATTCCAGCGGATATTTTAGTTTGCTGGCGTCCAGTTCTATCTGCCATTCCGGGAAATTGGTATCACTCATCAGCACCGCTTTCTCCGGGTCCCAGTGACCTAATGATTTCTGGTTGCCACAAATTGCCAGGCAATAATCTTTGTTGATACGTGGGGCGTAGGCCTTGATAACCAGTCCCTTCTTATATCTTTGCGGGATATTCTCTTTTTCAGGATGTGCCAGTAAGGCTTCTGTAAAAGCAGAACTATAAAGATACAGTTGTTCCGGGATATTTTTCCAGCAATCATTGATTCTGTATATCTTCCTGGAGCTGCCTGATAAGAAAATAGATCTCGAAAAACTGTCCCATTCCTTGCGGATAACTATTCCGTTTTGCTCTATCTGATAGCTATAATTGATAGTCATCCCTTCTTGAGGGACTTCAAGCTCAAGTTCTGCCGTCCAATAGATCCCATCGGTGGTGTGTAAAGGAATTGATTCCGGAAATAAGCCGGAAATCCTTACTTCTTCTCCCCAATTGGTGCGGTATTCAATATTAAATGATAGAATCATATATATTAGATTTTGATTGTATATGTAAGACACTGCAAGTATAAGACATTTTTTTGAATAAAAAATAAAAGGAGCCGCACCGGACTCCTTTTAATCTTTTGTTTATATATTAATTAACATACGTAGGACTATTATCCACATCTGGAAGCGCCGCAAGTAGTACAAATCAGACAGCCTTCCTGATAAACCAATGTCTCGTTGCCACAGTTCGGGCACTTCTTACCTTTGGCTTCCGTTCCATCCTGAATATACTTCTTCAATGCACGTTCTACACCGTTTTTCCAAGTGTTGATACTTTCACTGTTCAATTGCAGAGAGCCAACCAGTTTGATAACCTGTTCAATCGGCATCCGGTAGCGAAGCACGCCGGAAATCAATTTTGCATAGTTCCAGTATTCCTTGTTGAACTTCTCTGACAATCCTTCAATGGTCGTCTTATATCCGCGTTTGTTCTCGAATTGGAAGTCGTAACGTTTGGTACCGTCTTCATCCACATTTTTGATGATACGTCCGCAAGTCACGCTCTTAGGCAGCAAGATACCTTCGTCGTCATCTTGCAAACCAGTGAATATTTCATAAGGGTGTCCGTCCAATAATCCGACAAAAGCTACCCATTTTTCCTTGTTGTTCTGGAAACGGACAACGTCTGCTTCCAATATTCTCGGACGTACCTCTACAACCGTAGGCGGTTTGCAAGGAGGAAGTCCTTCTTTCTTGTCTTTATCCGATTTCGTAGAGATCAGCACTCCGGAGCGTGAACCGTCACGATATACGGTACAACCTTTGCAGCCGGATTTCCATGCCTCTACATACAGGCGGTTTACTAAATCCTCGTCCACATCGTTCGGTAGATTGATGGTTACGCTGATAGAGTGGTCTACCCATTTCTGGATTCTTCCCTGCATCTTCACCTTCATCAACCAGTCGACATCGTTAGAAGTCGCTTTGTAATAAGGAGATTTGGCAACCAGTTCGTCAATCTCTTCCTGGGTGTAACGTCTGGCCGGATCGTATCCGTTAGCTTCCATCCAAGTAACAAATTTATGATGGAATACGATGTATTCTTCGAATGCGTCCCCTGTTTCGTCTACAAAATCTACATGCACATTCGTATCGTTCGGGTTCACCTTTCTTCTACGTTTGTAAACAGGCAGGAATACAGGCTCGATACCCGAAGTGGTCTGCGTCATCAAACTGGTCGTTCCGGTTGGAGCAATCGTCAGACAGGCAATGTTGCGGCGACCGTATTTCTTCATGTCCTCATACAGTTTCGGGTCGGCTGCTGCCAGGCGTTGGATGAACGGATTGTTCTGTTCACGTTCGCTATTGTATATTTCGAAGGCACCGCGTTCTTTGGCCATTTCCACTGAAGAACGATAGGCACCGAGAGCTACTGTCTTGTGTACTTTTTCAGAGAATTCCGTTGCTTCTTCCGTTCCGTAGCGCAATCCTAAAGCAGCAAGCATATCACCTTCTGCAGTGATACCTACGCCGGTACGACGACCTTGTCCGCTCTTCTTGTAGATTTTCTCCCAAAGTGCACGTTCCGCATGTTTTACTTCTTCGTTTTCCGGATCTTCGTCAATCTTGGTCATGATACGTTCGATCTTCTCTAGTTCGAGATCGATAATATCGTCCATGATCCGTTGAGCGAGAGCCACGTGTTTTTGGAACAAGTCGAAATCAAAATAAGCATCCGGTTTGAACGGATTTACCACATAAGAATATAGATTGATAGCCAATAAGCGGCAAGAATCGTAAGGACATAGAGGTATTTCTCCGCATGGGTTGGTAGATACCGTTCTGTAACCCAGGTCTGCATAACAATCAGGCACAGATTCACGGATAATCGTATCCCAGAACAAAACGCCCGGTTCTGCCGATTTCCATGCATTGTGAACGATTTTCTTCCACAAGGTAGAAGCGTCGATTTCCTTGGTGAATGTAGGTTGGGCAGAGTCGATAGGATATTGCTGTACATACGGCTTTTCGTCTACGGCAGCCTGCATGAAAGCGTCGTCCAACTTGACAGAAACGTTTGCTCCGGTCACTTTACCTTCGGTCATCTTGGCATCAATGAATGCTTCCGAATCCGGATGCTTGATAGACACGCTCAACATCAATGCACCGCGACGTCCGTCTTGAGCTACTTCACGAGTGGAATTCGAATATCGTTCCATGAACGGAACAAGACCGGTAGAAGTCAACGCCGAGTTTTTAACGGGAGAACCTTTCGGACGGATGTGTGATAAGTCATGACCTACACCACCGCGTCTTTTCATTAGTTGCACCTGTTCTTCGTCGATTTTGATGATAGCGCCATAAGAGTCGGCTGCACCGTCCACTCCGATAACGAAGCAGTTGGATAGTGAAGCAACCTGGTAGTCGTTACCGATTCCTGTCATCGGGCTACCTTGGGGGACGATGTACTTGAAGTGATCCAGTAAATCATACAGTTCTTTTGCTGTCAACGCATTCGGATACTTCGATTCTACGCGTGCCACTTCATTTGCAATTCTCCAATGCATGTCTTCCGGGGATTTTTCATAGATATTACCGAAAGAATCCTTTACTGCGTATTTGTTTACCCAAACCCTTGCAGCAAGCTCGTCGCCTTGAAAATATCGTAAAGATTCTTCATAGGCTTCGTCGTAAGAATAAATCTGTTTTTCCACGATTCAATTTGTGTTAAATCTCGTTTTTAATAAGTAATATGTAGAAGTTTACTTATCGTTAACAAATGTAGGCGCAAAGCTAAGAATGTTTTTTCATCTATCAAAATAAAAATGAATTAATTTATTAACAGGTTGCAAGTTTTCCATTTGTTTATGCTAAGTGTTTGATAAACAGTTAGAATTAGATTTTGTTCAAAGGTTAAAGTTCTCCAAAAAGAAAACTATTCTATTCTGCTAGTGTGGTGGAATATTTTTTTCTTTTTATATCTTTGCAAAAAAAAGATATGTTTGAAACCGTAAAAAACAGAAGAACTATCCGGAAATATCTGCCTAAAGATATAAATCCGAGTTTGTTAAATGATTTGCTTGAAACCTCTTTCCGTGCTTCTACGATGGGTGGGATGCAACTTTATAGTGTGATTGTGACCCGTGATGCGGAAATGAAAGAGAAACTTTCACCTGCTCATTTCAATCAGCCGATGGTAAAAAATGCTCCGGTCGTATTGACTTTTTGTGCTGATTTCCGTCGTTTCAGCAAATGGTGTGAACAGCGGAAAGCTGTGCCGGGCTACGATAATTTAATGTCTTTTATGAATGCGTCTATGGATACTTTGCTTGTTGCGCAGACTTTTTGTACGCTGGCGGAAGAAGCAGGACTCGGCATTTGTTATTTGGGAACTACCACTTATAATCCTCAAATGATTATTGATACCCTCCAACTCCCCGAACTGGTATTCCCTCTCACCACAATAACGGTAGGCTATCCGGATGGTATTCCCGCACAAGTAGACCGCTTGCCTTTGGAAGCTGCCGTGCACGATGAAAAATATCATGACTATACACCGGAAGAAATAGATAAACTCTATGCCTACAAAGAATCATTGCCGGAAAACAAGCAGTTTATCGAAGAAAATAAAAAAGAAACATTGGCTCAAGTCTTTACGGACGTGCGTTACACAAAGAAAGATAACGAATTTATGTCCGAAAATCTATTGAAAGTACTTCGCCAGCAAGGATTCTTGAAATAAGTATTAAGTATTTTTCAAGTATTAAGTATAAAGTATTAAGTATTACCCTGGTGCGAAACCGCATAATAAAGCCTGTCCGCATGGATAATACTTAATACTTTATACTTAATACTTGATTTCAGTTTCTCTTTTTCAGTAACGATTCTATTTCCTGTACTTCTGCACTAAAGCTTTTGTCCACCTCCAATTGTCCTTTTACGGTTTTGCAGGCGTGAAGTACCGTTGCATGGTCTTTGTTACCGATAAACTTACCTATCTTAGAAGTTGAAAAGTCTGTGTGGTTTTTAGCTAGATACATGGCGATCTGTCGTGCTTGAACGACTTCCCTTTTTCTGGATTTTGTATGTATGGCAGACGGTTCCAGATCAAAATGTTTGCATACCACTTTGAGGATATCATCGATGGTAACCGCTTTTGTTTCGTTATGAACCACGCCATGTACAATGTGTTGTGCCAAATCCAAATCTATTTCTTTGTTGAAAATAGTGGAACGAGCCATGATAGCAATGACGATACCTTCCAGATCGCGTACACTTTCATTCACATTTTCGGCAATATAATCGATCACTTCCGGCGGGAATTGTAATCCGTCGCGGTGTATCTTGTTACGTAGAATGTTTTTGCGAAGTTCTACCGTCGGCTTTTCAAGCTCGGCTACCATACCCCATTTGAAACGGGTCAGGAGGCGTTCTTCAATACCTTGCAACAATACAGGAGCACGGTCTGAAGTTAATATAAGCTGTTTGCCGTTCTGGTGTAAATGATTGAAGATATGGAAGAAGTTGTTTTGAGTCTTGGTGACACCGGCAAACTCCTGAATATCATCAATGATTAATACATCGATCGTCTGGTAAAAGTTAATAAAGTCGTTGGTCGTGTTATTGCGTACAGAATCCGTATATTGTACCTGGAACAAATGTGCCGAAACGTACAATACTCTTTTCTCTGGATAAATTTCTTTGATTTTCGTGCCTATTGCGTTTGCCAGGTGCGTCTTTCCTACTCCGGATGCTCCATAAAGGAATAACGGGTTGAAAGCAGTCCCTCCCGGTTTTTGCGCTACGGCTTCCGCCACACTTCTTGAAAGTTTATTGCTGTATCCTTCAATGAAGTTCTCAAAATTATAATTGGGATTCAAATGCGGGTCCAAATCCTGAACGGCAGGGGCCTGTAGGAAGCTGGGAGCTTTGTTTCCTCCGATTATGCTTTTGGGAGTAACAGCCGTAGAACGATTGCTTGCTTCGAGATTCACGGTTTGATTCGGAATCGAAGTCTTGTCCACCATGACATTGTACATCAACTTGGTTCCTTCGCCAATGACCTTATATAATGTCTTACGTATAAGATCTACGAATCTCTCTTCCAGTATTTCATAGAAAAACTGGCTCGGGATCTGTAAGATCAACGTTTTGTCCTCATATTTCAACGGAACAATAGGGGCAAACCAAGTATTATATGTCGTCTCGGGAACATTGTCTTTAATAACGTCGAGACAGCGGTTCCAAAGTACGACATGATTTGATTCAATCATAGTAACTTTTAATACATTTATTAATTAAGCAAAACTTCTACGTTTGCAAAATTGGGAATCTTATTCGGAAAAAACAAATCTATTTTTTCTTGTTTTTTTCATGCTAACAATAATGTGTTTACTTTCAATGACTTATGCGTTTGTTGTCGGACACACTCTGTTTACCCTCTCTTGCAGTTTTGTAAGTATCTGTATGTTAATGTCTTATATATATAATTTTAGCCTTTTTTCTCACTTTTGTACGTTTGTACGGGAATATTATTTCGGTTTGTAGATAGACATTTGAAGAGCAATCTACTTTCTTTTGAAAGCCCTTCGTTATTTAGATAAAATCTATATAACGATAATTTGCTACTTGTCTTTCTTGCCGAATAATGAGAAGTGAACGTACCGTTTCGGATGCTCTTTCAGGTCTTCTAATAAGCTGGCTGCATTTTCAGTTGTTGCATTCAGATTATTGTATAAAGTCGGGTCGTTGAAGAGCAGTCCGATAGTGTTATCTTTGCTGTTTAATTTTTCTGTAAGTATTTTTACGTTAGCCAGCGTTTCGTCTATTTTTTTGAAAGTGGCTGCATAGTCTACTTCTTTCAAATTTCCGCTGATGACAACGAAGTTGTCTCCGATGGTGTTCAGTTTACTGGTGAGTTGAGGTATGTCATTACTCATCAGCCCTTTTACCTGCGAACTGACTACTGCCAGGTTGGCGGTTGTCTTCTCTATCGAGTGCAGGGTGGCAGGGATGCTCTTGTCTCCTAATATATTGTTCAGAGAGATGAGGATAGAATCCAGTTTCGGAAGCATTTCTTCTACCTTGGGGATCAGTTTTGCCGCGCTTTCCATCATTCCGTTGTTCAGTGTGCCGGGGATCGTATCTCCTACGGCATATTTTTCGCGCGGGTTGTTTGCCAGAAGAATATTCATGCGTACGCCTCCCATAAGTTCGGATACAAGCTCGGCGCTACTTCCTTTGGGAATCCGCAGTTCCGTGTCCAGTTCCACTTCGACAATTACATTTCCGGGTTTGGCATAATCATAATAGATGTCACGCACGATACCTACACGAACACCGTCGGCAAATACCGGGCTTGATTTGGTGAGTCCGTTTACGTTTTCAAATTTGGCATAGAAATAGCTGGAAGGTTGAAACATGTGTATACCTTTCAGCCAGTTAATTCCGTATATAAGCACACATAGTGCAACGATACCTGCAATACCTATTCTGACTTCTTTTGTAATGTACTTCATTTTATCTTTTTATTTATTTCTTCTTTTCTTGAATTCGGCAATCGCTTCATTGACGTTCATTTTCTCGCCGTTCCGGAAAGCGATGATAAAGGCGTCTTTGAATTGTGCCGTAATGGTGCGCTTCGTACGCAACACCTTGTTATAATCGGCGGAGGCTCCATACGTATATTTGTATATTCCCCCTTCCTTATAATAATCTACCTCTTTCAGTCCTTTCAGCCGTTTGTCGTTTTTGGCGAGAGGTTTGGAAGAAGTAAGTATCTGTATCTTAAACGTAATTTCACTGTCATTGGTTGTACTCTCTACTACAATTGGGCGTTTCGGTGCTGTTTTTGCTGTCGCGGCAGGTTTTGTTTTTGCTTCGGCCAATAGCTTTTCCTGTTGGAGAGCTGTGTTCACGCTTTCGGTATCCTTTTGGGCAATTGCCGGGGCATTGTCTTCTTCCTGTTCGGTTGGGACGATCGTTCTGCTGACTCCCGTTAGGCGCAGTTCATGTTCTCTCTTATAATTTAAGAAAGCACGGTAGATGCCTTTTGCCATGGTGCCGGTCCCTTCTTCGGAATTCAGATAGCGCTCCTCTTCGGGCGTAGAGATAAATCCTAGTTCTATCAGAATGCTCGGCATGGCACTCGCTTTTAAGACAAGGAATCCGGCTTGATGCACTCCACGGTCTGCTCTTCTACAAGTTTGGCGAAATTGTTTCTGCATCAGCGAAGCCAGGTGTACACTCTGCTCCATGTATTTATCTTGCATGAATTCAAATATAATATATGACTCGGCAGAGTTCGGGTTGAAACCGGCATATCTTGTTTTGTAGTCACTTTCGTAGAGGATTACGGAGTTCTCTCGCTTGGCAACTTCCAGATTAGCGTCTGATTTGGCCAAACCCAGTGTCCAGGTTGAAGCACCTTTTGCGGTACGATTGTTAGCCAGTGCGTTGGTGTGAATGGAAATGAAGAGATCAGCCTTCGCGTTGTTGGCAATTTCTGCGCGTCGGTCTAAAGGGATGAATACATCTTTGCTACGGGTGTAAATCACTTTGACGTCGTCGCAATTCCTTTTAATCAGATTTCCCACTTTCAGGGCAACGTTCAGATTGATATTTTTCTCTTTCGAGATTTTGCCGATGGCGCCCGGATCATGTCCGCCATGTCCTGCGTCGATAACTACTACAAAATCCTTCCCCCATAAGTGGTTAGTACATGAGGGTAGAAAAAGTAGCCAGAGGCAAATGAATATGTATAATATGTACGGTCTATTCAGTTTCATATCTATAATACGGTGCAAATGTAGTAGAAATTTGTAGAAAACTCATTATTTGCCATTAAGTTTTGTGTTTTTTTCGGTTTAATGGTAGCTTTTTTCCTGAAATCTCCGTTACTTTGTGCTTCGAAGTTAAAATGTACGACGATGCTTAAGTTTTTGAAGAATTGGACGTTACCTATTGCTATGCTGGTAGGTGCTATAGGTTATCCGCTGTTTATCAGCCTTTCTTTTCTGACTCCCTATCTTATTTTTACGATGTTGCTATTGACCTTCTGTAAGGTATCTCCTCGTGATTTGAAGCCTAAACCTCTCCATTTGTGGTTGTTATTGATTCAGATTGGCGGAGCGTTGGCTGCTTATTTGTTGCTTTATCGCTTTGATAAAATAGTAGCAGAGGGAGTGATGGTTTGTATTATTTGTCCTACGGCTACGGCTGCTGCGGTGATTACTTCCAAGTTGGGTGGGAGTGCAGCCAGTCTGACTACTTATACATTGATAGCAAATATCGGTGCGGCTATTGCTGTGCCTATTCTTTTTCCTTTGGTGGAGGTGCATCCTGATGTCACTTTTTGGGAGGCGTTTCTTGTTATTTTAGGTAAGGTATTTCCGTTGTTGATTTGTCCTTTTTTGGCTGCCTGGTTGTTGAGTAAGTGTTTGCCAAAGGTGCATCAGAAGTTATTGGGCTATCATGAACTTGCTTTTTATTTGTGGGCTGTATCTTTAGCTATCGTAACAGCGCAGACGTTGTATTCCTTGCTCAATGACCCAGCGGATGGTTTTACGGAAATCATGATTGCTGTCGGAGCACTGATTGCTTGCTGTTTGCAGTTCTTTTTGGGGAAGACAATCGGCTCAATTTATAATGACCGTATCAGTGGCGGGCAGGCGTTGGGACAAAAGAATACGATTTTGGCTATTTGGATGGCACATACTTATTTGAATCCATTGTCTTCTGTGGCTCCCGGTTCGTATGTGTTGTGGCAGAATATTATTAATTCGTGGCAGTTGTGGAAAAAGAGAAAGAAAGAGGCTGAGATTTCTGCATAATACTAAAAAACTGAGATTGAAATTAAGGGCAAATGTGATGGAGCAAAAGATATTTGAAATAGAAGACTTAAAAGAACTGGAAGAATTTTTGCAGTCTCAATCAGAAATAGAACAGTTGCGCGAACGCTTGTTTGCCGAGTTTCTGAAATATGCGGATTATAAAAATGCCGGAGAATGGAATAAAGCCGTTCGCCTTTGCGAGAGTCTGGCTATTATCGGCTGGGGAAATCACGAACCCGTCGAAGCATTGAGAGGACAATTCTTTAATGGAAATCCCGCGACTTGTTTTCAAAATAAATTTGGAGAAACTCGTTTTGTCGATGCCATTTGGTCGAAAAGAGTCAACGGTTTTACTATGGAGCAGGGAAGGACAAGTTATTGTTTCAGTCCTGACGACCCGAATCAAAAGCAATCCGTATTTTGGGAATATGAGATAAAGGAAGATATACAGGATATAAGGCTTGAAAGCCAGAGAAACTGGATTCCTAAAAATCCGGTTTGGATAAAGCGGACAATTGGTAACTGCTATGAAAACTCCAAGGTAGTAATCGAGAGCGTTGACAAAGAACTGAAACCGGAGTTGGATAGAAGGATGCGCCCCGAAATATACGGACGTGCTATTAATCGAATTATAATTAATTGTTCGTATAGTTATTATGACCACGACCATTGTAAAACAAACTATATCATAGCCGATGAAAAGTTGAAATTGAAACAAAAAGATTTCTATCGGACACTGCTCACTATGTTTACCAGGCAAGAAATAGAGAAGAACGGATATTTCCTTCGCAATCGTTTTGAATTTGGACCATTCAGGGCAGATACCGGGAAAATTAGAATCGGACTAAACCTTGAAAAAGAATTCAGCGAATTAAGTCATTCCGAACAGAGGTTAAAGCTAAGTGAATATATTCTGTTTGCTTTAAACCACTTAACTGACAAACTAAAAAAGAAGAAGCTGGATTATGACTTCGACTTGATGCTTGAAGATTTTAATTCAATACTAACCGAGTGGAAAGCATGAAAGATATAATAGAGTTATTACAAAACGAAAGAACAAAAACAGTTGACGCTTTAAAACAAGGCGAGCAGGATAAGTTATCTCATCTTCAACAGTTAGACAAGGCTTTAGGCTGGCTGAAAGTTGTTGAAGATAATGAGTTGGCAACTGTAGGGAGCTATAAGATTCATAGATTGCCTGATCCACGCTCTGGCTTCTCTTATTATCATTTAATGATAGACAACGAAAGTGGCGATCCGAAAGATTGGACAGAGTATAAACCCGATAATCAGTCATTGGAACTCTGCTTTGATGATATTATAATAACACGAAAGTAATCTTTTACGTCAGTTATATTTTAGAACTGGTTCTTTTTTGTTATCTTTGCGTCGAAACATTGTAACACACAAAGAAAACATGAAAAATAAAGCCGTTGTAGTCCTTGTTATTTTAGGAAGTTTGATTATATCGATATTTGCAGGTTGCCGACAATCTCCTTTGAAATACATTCCCCCGACAATAGATTCTGTCAATAACGATAAAAGCAGGATGGGGTTGAACGGAAAAGTCAAAACGTTGGATATCTATTATTATCGTCCGGAAAATACATCGTCTTTCTTTTCGACGAAATTCAAAAAAGGCGAGAAATGGGAAGAGGACGGAATACATCACTACCATTTTCATTTCAATATCGACGGCAATCTTGCTCAATGCAACGAGTACGATAAACAAGAAAATATTATCCGAAAGACCGATTATACCTATGAGACTTGGGGACATACATCTACACTTAGCTTTCCGAAAACTAACAGTACGATTGTCAGTAAGTATAATACTGACGGGAAACTACTGGAAATTGTGTATAGTGATTCCCATGGGGAGATAAATACTTATGACGACAGGGGAAATCTTATCCGAACCAAACAGATTGACGGCACGATTGACAAACCGGCTATGATCGAATATGATTATAACGAACATGATTTGTTGGTAGAGAAGAGGGAATATTATAATATAGGGGAATTATCGGGAAAAACAGTCTATGAGTATGATACAAATGGCTTGTTGGCGCAGACCCAAGTGTATGATTTGTTGAGTCGTGATAGGCCGGAAACGCATTTCATCTATGAATACAGTGACAGTAACCGCGTTGTGGAAAAATATAGGATTGACGATGAAGGTAATAAAGAGTTAGAGTCTTGGTGTAAACGTGAATATTATCCGAATGGTAAACTGAAAACCGTTGTTCGTAATAGTATCGTGCAAGAGAAATACGATGAACAAGGACGGCCGATTGACGAGCGGCCAGGATTTGAAATACTCTACAAAGACTTCCAAGACTACGGCTGTGATGCGAATGGTAACTGGATTGAAACAAAGAATTTTAAAGATTATGTTGATTTTGGTACGGGGCTCGGTCGTATATTAAAACCTTATGTCGAGCGTATCTTTACTTATTACGAAGAATAAAAACTTAAAATTGAACAATATGCACACAAACACACCCACATAGCAAGCGGTAAGATTCCAGAAATCATAGTAACATTGTTAGTGCATACTAAAAAAAAGAAAACGATGGGAAAAGTAATGAAAGTATTCAAGACACTGATGAACGAGTTGTTTGGAACTAAGAGAGAGTATAAAGTGGAAGGTTTGGGCATCTTTACCTGTAAGGTTTGTGATTGGTGGCGAGATAAATGTTACCTTTGGAGTGGTGCAGTGCAATTGCCTTTTTACTCGGTAGAAACTCTTGTATTGATAGAAGGGGACGCTTCTGCTCCGTTCTCCAGGCAATTATTGGAATTACAGGTGCTATTGCAGAACTGGGTACCTATGGCAGAACAACTAGATAGCATGCTGTCCAGCAAAAGCCAGCAGAAACATAAAGAAAAAATATACGGATCCTGGCAGGATGATTTTTATCCCTATACGATCGTGCCGGCTGTACTATATAGTGACAGTTGGGAGATTGTGTTTTACAGGAATAGTGGTGTAAATTATAATTTCACTGTTTTTTGGAAAGAAAACAAAATACAAGATTTACATTTGGGAGGTTTTTGAATCCTCCCTTTACTTATAGCATTTCCCGTTCTTTCTTTGTCAAACTTTTAACTACAATATCGTAGGAGTTGCTTACAAGCTCTTTGATTTTCTCATCAGGTACATCTTGGTTGAAATAGACACTGATCCAATATTTCTTGTTCATGTGCCATCCTGGTCTTATGCCGGTATATTCAGTTTGCAGTTCTTCGGATTCGTCAGGGTTGCATTTGATACAACAAAAATCGAAAATCTCAATGTTAACGAAACAGAACCATTTGTCCGCTACATAAAAGCATAGAACGTCACGGCTATATTTGTCGGGCACATTGGGAAACGGCATCTTCTCATGGACTCCCTCAAAAGACAGGCAATATTCTCTAAATTCTTCGATATTCATTTAGTTTTTATTTTGGTATATTTACTAGGTTAGTCGACTGTTTCAGATGAATAGCCGATATTTCTGTAATCGTTCACTAAACCATATACCATTTCTTTAAAATTCGGCAGGTTATAGTAATCATTCTTTATTATCTCTTTTAGAAACTTGGAGTCCTCTCCTTCATCATCCCTTTGGTTTCCTTCTTTATCTTCTAGTGCCCCAATTATTCGAAACAACATATCATTGATTATAAGATACTCGTCACTACCTGAACGTTTGTCGTTTTCTAAATCTATCAGTTTCAGATAATAAGTAATATATGCGGCAATCTTAAAACTTTCATCTCTTGTAAATTTGCAATCCGTTTTTTCTCCTAAACAATAATTCCCATATATATCAAGCATTTTGACATAATCATTGGTCGGATTTTCTTGTATAAACTTTAGTAAATTCTCATGAATCTGTAACTTGCCGTTTAAATCTCTTCCTGCAAAGACCTGCTCCAGACTTTCAATGGAATACCCGTCATTTGCATTATTGGAGATGCTGTCCAGTATCAGTTTATTCAGCTTAGCGTCCTTATCATAGCCAAAGCAGAATAGCAAATCTTTCACTTCCATTTCTTTTCCATTGCTTACCAACCAGGCTAGGCTGGCCTTATTGTCATTTAATATATAATTATTCCAATGATAATCAAAAGCGCTTTTATAAACGTTAATATGATCTTTGTCTGTATTTTTATCTATCTCCAGTAATAGGGCAGAAGGCATTTGCATAACACATATATTGAACTTTTTGAAAAAATACAGATGATTCCTATATGGATAGAATTCTTTATCTTGTATGTTATCTTTGCCGTCCATATCAGGGTTTGGATTTAGGGCTACAATGTAGTTCTCATGACTTTTTAATTTTTTCTTGTCTAAAGCATCAGGGGCGTTCAGGTCAATCCCGAAAACATATTTAATGCGTTCCGCATACTCATTGTCCGGTAAAAAACGATAGTTTTGCTCTTTTAATTTATAATATACAATCATTCCTCCCAAAGAAACATCATCAGGCGTTGCTATTCCGGATAAGTTTATATACAGACTACCTTCGTAATACTCTCCATCCATGATTTCATTTTGAGCCTTAGTTAATTTGTCATACCCGGACTTTATCTCCTGCCATTTTTTATCCGTCAATTTCATTGTAGTAAGCCTTAACGTTTCATTGTTTGTTTCTACGGCTTCTTGTGTTTCTTCGTTTGAAGAACCTGCATCAGTTGTCGTGTTTTTTGTTGTTGTATTATGGCAACCCACAATAGTGCTTGCTATGAACAATAAACTTAAAAGGTTCAGTCTTTTCATTGTCATGTTTTTTATTTCTGTTTTTCGTTGACTAATTGGGATAAGCTATATATTGATATTGTGGCAGTATCTGTAATAAGAACTTTATAATTTTTGCCAAAGAAATTTGCGCAGACCGTATCTCCTGTAATTCGCCATTCAACTGCCAAAATCTGTTTGTCCCTATGATCGAATATGATATCCGAGCCATTTGGCTCTTCCCGATAGTATTTATCAAGAACGGTGCTCCTTTTGAAAAAGCTACGGCAATAGCCGTCTGGATATTTTTTTATCGAATCCAATCGGATTGTCCGGTCATGGAAAGCAATGATGCTGTCAATGAGTGTTTGCTTGCTTTTGAATAAATGATTATAGACTACAAAGTTTTCCTCTTTTTGTGTGGAAGTAGGCCCCGACCAAATCTGCCGTTCCCATGCATTTATCGGCATTAAGTAAATCTTGATGGGTGCAAAGTATAATCCTAAACAAATAATTGTTCCTATAGCCAATACATAAATCAATATACGCTCTACTTTCTTCATAATTCAGTATGATTGATTATTTGCAAATCCGATTGTGCGTTCTCCAATTCATTATGTGATAAATCTTTTATTTGTATCAATACAAAAGTAGTGATTAATTTGGAACAATGAAGAGCTATCTCGATAAATAAAAGCTTACCTTAAAACAACTATTATCACTTTTATAACTCTCATTTTTTTATTAATATGCTAATTTACTGATGAATAAGTATGATAGACGCTTTTAAAATCCGGTATCTATCATACTTTCTTTATGAAATATGGGTATCTATCATTCCCGTTTCACTGTTTTTTTGCTGTTTACTCCTTCTTTGTGTTGGCTCGCACATAAATTTTATGACTGCCGCTTCCAATGGTGTCAAGTACTCCTTCCTTTACCCAACCGTTCAATTCATTCAGCGCTTTGTTCTTTAGTAGTCCCGTCAGTTGCGTATATTCCTTGCGTCGTATCATCGGTCGTTCATCCAGAAACTTCTCCAGCCTGCGCCGACGTTCTTCCACCGGAACTTCGGCGGAATGTGCAAATCCTGACTTCGCTTTTTCCACAAATCCGCGAACCTTCTTTCGGAAAGAAGATGATGGACGAAAATTTACATTATCGAAATAAATGGACTGTGCATGTATCTCTTTGGCATCCATCACCGGACGTGCTTTTAACTTGGCTGAAAAATATCCAAGGTTCCCCAACTGAACGTGATGTCCGCTGACTAAATATTCGGATATTTTATTTTCAATAGCCAGTTGAACTCCTTCAATATCTGCCGGCGTAAAGCTGGAAGCTTGAGCGATCTCTTTTACAATTTGTTGAAAGTCGATGGTTCCGTTCGATACGATGCGGGGATACAACGGCTGTTCGTCTTCGTCTTCTTTCGAAGACGGCTTTTTGCGAAAATCATACTTTGCGTACATGTCTTTTCTATTATGGGTTAATGTGGCTAAAACGCCTTTTAAAAGGCATTTTAATGATTGTCTTGCAGTAAGATAACCTACAATTGTAGCCTGGATAATCAACTGGAATCAGTGGCTTTTCTTGGGCACACATTTGTGGGCTCTACAGCCCACGAATGTAAACTATACAGCCCGCATAGGTGGGCTGTACGGCACACTTATGCGGGCTGAAGTCTTACTGCCTGCAAAGATACATTATCCTGCCTTTATTCGCAAATTTAGTAAGCATTATTTCTATAAAATAAAGTCGTGTGGCGTAGCAAATAAAAGCAGTGAAATTTGTTTGGGCGAAGAGCATGTTGTATCTTTGTATGGCTGTAGTGCAGCTTTCCTTTTATTGGAAATAATAATAAAAAAAGATGAGAATAACATTAGTCAGAGACGATGGCAAGGTAAAAACCTTACGGACGTTGAAAATGGAGCTCCTTTTGGAGCAGATGAAAACGGAAGTAAAGGCGCAGCCCGTCTCAAAGATGAGGGAAGTCTTGCGGTATACTCTTCCGGGAAATTCGATTGAAGAGGTGCGTAAAGTTCCCAAAGTGATGCCTGCCGCAGCTTTTGTCCGTAAAGAAGGGGGAATGACCTTGAATGAATATAACGGCATAGTGATGATGGAAGTCAACAATCTTTCAGGAAGAGCGGAAGCCGACGAAATAAAGGAACTGGTCAAAGAGCTTCCGCAAACATACCTTGCTTTTACCGGATCTTCCGGCAAATCAGTAAAGATATGGGTGCGGTTTACCTATCCGGACGACCGCTTGCCGACTTTACGCGAGCAAGCGGAACTTTTTCACGCGCATGCTTATCAGACGGCTGTGAAATATTATCAGCCACAACTGCCTTTTGATATCGAACTGAAAGAACCGTCGCTCGAACAATATTGCCGGCTGACGTATGATCCTGAACTTTATTTCAATTCGAAAGCAATGCCCATTTATATGAAGCAGCCCGTCAGTCTTCCGTCCGAAACGACTTTTATCAAACGAACGCGGGAAACTGATTCTCCTTTGCAGCGAATGGCGCCCGGATATGAAAATTATGAAGCATTGTCGGTGCTTTTCTCCGCTGCATTCAATAGGACGCTCGAAGAACTGGACGGATATCGGGAGGGAGACGATCTGCAACCGCTACTGGTGTGTTTGGCGGAGCATTGTTTTCGGGCAGGTATCCCCGAAGAAGATACGGTGCGGTGGACAAAGGCGCACTACCGGCTCCCTTCGGACGAGTTGCTGATTCGTGAAACTGTGAAAAGTGTCTACCGTTCCGCTAAGGGATTCGGCAAGAAGAGCAGTCTGACGGCCGAACAGCTTTTCGCCATGCAGATGGACGAATTTATGAAGCGCCGTTATGAATTTCGATACAATACGCTGACCACGGAAGTGGAATATCGCGAACGGAATAGTTTTAATTTCTATTTTCGTCCGGTGGACAAGCGGGTGCTGGCGAGTATCACGATGAATGCCATGTATGAAGGGGTGAAAATGTGGGATAGGGACGTAATCCGCTATTTGGATTCTGATCATGTGCCTGTTTATCAGCCTGTGGAGAATTTTTTGTATCATCTGCCTCACTGGGATGGTAAAGACCGGATTTTGGAACTGGCCAACCGTGTTCCCTGTGATAATCCACATTGGGCGCCGTTGTTCCGTCGGTGGTTTTTGAATATGGTTGCCCATTGGAGGGGAATGGATAAGAAACACGCCAACAGTACGTCACCTTTGCTGATTGGCCCACAGGCATATCGGAAATCGACTTTTTGCAGAATGCTTCTTCCTCCTGCTTTACAGGCGTACTATACGGATAGCATTGATTTCAGTCGGAAACGGGACGCGGAGTTGTATCTGAATCGCTTTCTGCTTATCAATATGGATGAATTCGATCAGATTAGTCCTACCCAGCAGGCTTTTCTGAAACATATTCTGCAAAAGCCGGTGGTGAACACACGTCGTCCGAATGCTTCGGCGGTGGAAGAGCTTCGCCGGTATGCATCGTTCATTGCCACGAGCAATCATCGGGATTTGTTGACGGATACTTCCGGTAGCCGTCGTTTCATCGGTATTTACATGACGGGAGCTATAGATGTGTCGCGTCCTATTGATTATGAACAGCTTTATGCACAGGCGTTGGAGTTGCTTTATCACAACGAACGTTATTGGTTTGACTCCGAAGAAGAGGCTATCATGACGGAAAACAACCGGGAGTTTGAACAATCTCCTGCCATCGAACAATTATTTATGGTTTATTATCGTAGGGCGGAAGAAGAGGAAGAAGGGGAATGGTTACTGGCTATTGACATTCTGCGGCGGATTCAGAAAGCAAGTAAAATGACGTTTTCCGCCAGGCAGGCGTCTTATTTCGGGCGTATCTTGCAGCGGCTCGGAGTGAAATCTAAACGGAAAACGTATGGTACGTATTATCATGTTGTACCTTTGGAGGTAGAATAGAATTTGTTATTTATTAATTGTTTACATCATATATATATAATGCTATGACTAAAAAAGATGCTATAAAAGTATTTGAAGATAAAAAGATCCGTGCTGTTTGGGATGACCAAAAGGAGGAATGGTATTTTTCCATTGTGGATGTGGTAAGCGTGCTAACAGAAAGTGTTGATGGGCGCAAGTATTGGAATAAGTTGAAACAGCGTCTTAAAGCAGAAGGCAGTGAGTTGGTGACAAGTTGTCACCAACTGAAATTACCCTCTTCTGACGGCAAACTGTATAAGACAGATGTAGCTACAACCCAACAGCTTTTCCGTCTAATTCAATCTATTCCCTCGCCCAAAGCGGAACCCTTTAAAATGTGGATGGCTCAAGTCGCCAAAGAGCGTCTGGATGAAATGCAGGACCCCGAACTGACTATAAATCGGGCGATGATGGAATATAAATCTTTAGGTTACTCGGATAATTGGATTAATCAACGATTGAAATCAATTGAAGTACGAAAGGAACTAACTGACGAATGGAAAAGAAATGGGATGCAAGAGGGCGTTCAGTTTGCTGCATTAACGGATATAATTTATCAGACATGGGCTGAAAAGTCGGCAAAAGAGTATAAGCAGTTTAAAGGATTGAAGAAAGAAAATCTCCGTGACAATATGACGAACACTGAACTGATCCTTAATATGCTTGCTGAAACGGCTACTACGGATTTGTCCAAAGAGAGAAACCCATCCGGTTTTGCTGAAAATGCCGAAGTGGCAAAAGATGGAGGAAATGTGGCAAGAGTTGCTCGCAAGCAATTGGAAAGTCAGCTAAAACGCCCTGTTATATCTCCACTTAATGCAAAAAGTGCATTGCAAGTTGGTGATGAACGGGAAAAAAATGAAACTTCAGGAGAGAGCGTGGATTGATCAAGTATGATAGATACCTCGTTTTTGATGGTCTAAGTATGATAGATACCGGAAATAATAGTTATCTATCATACTTATTCTTTTAATTATAAGTGGTTTATGAAAATGAATGAGAGTATGATACTAGTTTTTTTACTCATAGAGAAGATATTTTTTTCTAATCTCCTTGTAATCCTGTAATTCCTTTTGCCAACTATTCCGGATAGCCTCTTCCGATTCTCCTTTGAGGATAGCTTTGCGTACGCTGTCAGTTCCCATCAGCAAATCAAACCATCGGGCACGGGAGAAGAAAGCTGCTTTTTCGCCGGATAAGCGATAAAAGTCCAAGAAGTAGCGGAGTGTAAATCCATTTACATTGGTTACATTCCGGAGATCTTCCCCATAACAGGTGATACCTTTGTGCATCGGATTTTTGTCAAAACCGGGTAAGGAGCGGGGAGTAAAAGTGAAACTTCCGTATTTCTTATTAGGTGCGCCTAATACCTGGAAAGGGAAAGTTGTCCCCCGTCCCACGCTGACGCGGGTGGCTTCAAAAGGACAGAGTGAGGCGTACAATCGGATAGACTGGTCGTTCGGGAGGTTGGGCGACGGTTTGATGGGAAGTGAATAAGGTGCTCCGTGTTTCCATCCGGTCATTGGAATTACCTTTAATGAACAAGGATTTTTCTTGTTGGCAATCCATCCTTCCCCGTTTATCATCTGTGCCAGTTCGCCGATGGTACATCCGTGGAGAACCGGAAGAGGTAACATACCGACAAAACTCCGGTAGGCAGGTTTGAGTATCGGACCATCCACATAATCGCACGGATTGGGGCGATCCAGTACAACCATTTCTTTCTTGTTCTCTGCGCAAGCTTCCATCACATAATACATCGTGCTTATATAGGTATAAAAGCGTGCCCCTACATCCTGAATGTCGAATACAATCACATCGACATCTTTTAGTTGGGCAGCTGACGGCTTTTTGTTGTCACCATAAAGCGATACGATAGGAATGCCGGTGCGGGAATCTTTTCCGTCTTTCACTGTTTCACCTGCATCTGCGTTACCACGGAAACCATGTTCGGGAGCAAATACCTTGACCACCCGGACCTCTCTCTTTAATAAGGTATCGAGAAGATGAACCTGCTTTCTTCCCACAACAGAAGTGTGATTGACCACCATTCCGATGCGTTTTCCTTTCAGCAACGGCAGATATTGATCCATCTGTTCTGCTCCCGTGACAATTTGACTGTTTACACGCATTGGCAACAACATAATGAACAAAAATATAAGAATGAAGGAAACTCTAGTTTGCATATCGGTAATTTTTTTGTAATATTGCACAAAAATATTAATTTCTCATCAAGAGAGCAAAAAATAAAGCACATGAATCCATACGAAATCGTTGATAAGTATTATCCGGAGAATACCCAGCAGAGACAAATATTAGTAATACATAGTCTGGCAGTGTCCGGAAAAGCAATGAAAATGCTGGATGCTCATCCCGAATTGCGTTTAAACCGGAGTTTTGTAAAAGAAGCCGCTCTGTTGCATGATATTGGTATTTTTCAGACCGACGCTCCAACTATTCAGTGCTTTGGCACTCATCCTTATATCGCTCACGGATATTTGGGAGCCGAAATCTTGCGGGCGGAAGGTTTTCCCCAACACGCATTGGTGTGCGAACGCCATACGGGGGCAGGGCTTTCGTTGGAAGATATCATTGCCCAGCAACTTCCCGTTCCTCATCGTGAGATGCTGCCCATCACCTTGGAAGAACAATTGATTTGCTTTGCGGATAAATTCTTTTCTAAAACCCATCTGGATGAAGAGAAAACAGTGGAGAAAGCACGGCAAAGTATTGCAAAATATGGTGAAGAAGGTCTAAGCCGCTTTGATAGATGGTGTTCTCTCTTTTTATAGCACTAAAAAATAATTAAATAACGAAGATTCTAACTCATATTTGGTGAAGATTGTGTACTTTTGCCACTTCAAGCGTAAACTATTAGTTAATGGCGCCATTGAAAGCAAAAATACTTATATCATTCATACTGCTGATTGTCTTACTGATGCTTCCCGATGAGGCTACGTCTCAACGTCGAAGAAGAGGAATGATTGCCTCCAATACCGCACAAACGGATTCCCTTCAGGGAAATGATTCGTTGAAAGCAGATACGGTAACGGTACGCATTGATTCTATCGCACCGGTAAAGAAGAAACAACCACTCGATGCACCGGTTGTTTATGAATCTAACGACTCCACTGTCTTTACTTTGGGAGGAGCCGCTACACTTTATGGTAGCGGAAAAGTGAATTATCAGAACATCGAACTGGCTGCGGAAGTTATTTCGATGAATCTGGATAGTAGTACTGTGCATGCTTATGGTATCAAGGATACTACCGGAGTGGAAAAAGGTAAACCGGTATTTAAAGAAGGTGATACCTCGTATGATACGGAAACAATCCGATACAACTTCAAAACCAAGAAAGCGGGAATTACTGATATCGTCACCCAGCAGGGAGAAGGATATGTGACCGGAAGCAAGGCGAAGAAAGGAGCCAATGATGAAATTTTCATGGAGCATGGGCGTTATACAACCTGCGATCATCACGATCATCCCCACTTCTATATGCAGCTGACGAGAGCTAAGGTGCGCCCTAAAAAGAATGTGGTGACAGGACCTGCCTATCTGGTTGTGGAAGATGTGCCTCTGCCATTGGCTGTGCCGTTCTTCTTCTTCCCATTCTCCAGCAGTTACTCTTCCGGTTTCATTATGCCGACTTATATGGACGACTCCAGCCGTGGTTTCGGTTTGGCAGAAGGAGGATATTACTTTGCCATGAGTGATATCATGGACTTGAAAATAACGGGAGATATCTTCACGAAAGGTTCATGGAGATTGTCCGGATTGACAAACTATAATAAACGCTATAAATATTCCGGTACGCTGCAAGCGGACTATCAGGTCACCAAGACTGGAGATAAAGGGATGCCGGACTATGCAGTTGCTAAGGATTTTAAGGTAGTATGGAACCATCGTCAGGACGCCAAAGCCAGCCCGAACAGCACATTCTCCGCCAGTGTGAACTTCTCGACCAGTAGTTATGAACGTTCTAATATCAACAACCTTTATAATTCGCAGTTGTTGACTCAAAATACCAAAACATCAAGTATTAGTTATTCTCGTAGTTTTCCTGATATCGGTCTGACCTTATCCGGAACTACCAATATCGCACAGACAATGCGTGACTCTTCTATTGCGGTCACTTTGCCTGACTTGAATATTACATTAAGCCGTCTGTTCCCCTTCAAACGCAAGAAAGCGGCAGGAGCCGAACGTTGGTATGAAAAGATTTCCGTTAGCTATACGGGACGTCTGACAAACAGTATTCGTACCAAAGACGACCGTCTGTTTAAAGCCGGATTAAGTGAATGGGAGAATGCAATGAATCACAATATTCCTATCAGTGCTACTTTTACACTGTTCAAATATTTGCAGGTTTCTCCTTCGGTCAATTATACAGAGCGTTGGTATACTCGTAAGATTAATCAACAATATAATGAGGTAGACCATAAATTGGAAGCATTGCCGGGTGATACATTGAATGGTTTCTACCGGGTTTCCAATTATTCGGCAAGTTTGAGTTTGAGTACGAAACTGTATGGTATGTACAAACCTCTTTTTGCTAAGAAGAAAGAGATACAGATTCGTCATGTATTCACGCCGCAGGTAAGTCTTAGCGGTGCTCCGGGATTCAGCAAGTACTGGGAAGAATATACAGATTATAATGGCAATACGCAATATTATTCTCCTTTCACGGGGCAACCTTATGGAGTACCTTCGCGCGAAGGGTCGGGAACAGTCAGCTTCTCTATTTCAAATAACTTGGAGATGAAGTATTACGACGCCAAAAAAGATACGCTTAAAAAAGTCAGTCTGATTGATGAATTGGGAGCGAGCATGTCCTATAATATGGCTGCCAAAGAGAGACCTTGGAGTGATTTAAGTATGAACCTCCGTTTGAAGCTGACGAAAAATTATACTTTCAACATGAATGCATCGTTTGCTACGTACGCTTATACATTCGATAAAAGCGGTAATGTAGTGACTAGTAATCGTACAGAATGGTCGTATGGTCGTTTCGGGCGTTTCCAAGGATATGGTTCTTCTTTCAACTATACCTTTAATAATGACACATGGAAGAAATGGTTCGGTCCGAAAGAGGAGGATGAAAAAGGAAAAGATAAGAAGTCGGAGGATAGTGATGATGAAGAATCCGACGGAACGGAAGGAGATGGTACTACACCTAAGAAAGTAGAGAAAGCACAGGCAGACCCGGATGGTTATCAGGTGTTTAAGATGCCTTGGTCGTTGAGTCTTAGCTATTCGTTTAATATCCGTGAAGATAGGTCTAAGCCTATTAATCGTTATTCCATGCGATATCCTTATACGTATACGCATAACATCAATGCAAACGGAAATATAAAGATTTCTAACAACTGGTCGCTCTCGTTCAACTCGGGCTATGATTTTCAGGCAAAAGAGATTACGCAGACTTCTTGTACAATCTCCCGTGACTTACACTGTTTCAACCTGTCCGCTAGTCTTTCTCCTTTCGGACGCTGGAAATATTACAATGTTACCATCCGTGCGAATGCAAGCATCCTGCAAGACTTGAAGTATGAGCAGAGAAGCCAAACGCAAAGTAACATTCAGTGGTACTAGGATAAGTTGAGAGTGGAGAGTTGAGAGTGGAAATTCGGACGTGTAATTGTTTTGCTACAATATAGAAAAAGAAAAATGGCTGCGCTATCATTCGACGAATAGTGCAGCCATTTTTTTTACTCTTTATTCTCAACTCTCAACTCTCCATTCTCAACTTCTCCAACTACCATGCGATTTCTGTTTTTCCATGGGTTTTCAGGTAATCGTTTGTACGGCTGAAATGTTTGTTTCCGAAGAAGCCGTTGTAAGCTGAAAGAGGAGAGGGATGGGCAGAGGTGAGTACCAGATGCTTATTGCGGTCGATAAATGCTCCTTTCTTTTGAGCGTATGATCCCCATAAGATAAATACCAGGTTTTCTTTTTCTTCTGCCAGGGCACGGATTGCAGCATCGGTAAATGTTTCCCAGCCACGATTCTGATGTGAACCTGCCTGGTGGGCACGTACGGTCAGGGTTGCGTTGAGTAATAATACTCCTTGTTCTGCCCAGCGAGTCAGGTTTCCCGTGGTTGGGGCATCTGAACCGATGTCGGCTTTGATTTCTTTGAATATGTTCACTAATGAAGGGGGAAAAGGCACTCCGTCGTTTACAGAGAAACAGAGACCATGTGCTTGTCCCGGTCCATGGTAAGGATCTTGTCCTATAATTACAACTTTCACTTTGTCGAAAGGACAAAGGTTGAAAGCATTGAAGATCAGTTTTCCCGGAGGGAAGATCTGATACTGGCTATATTCGCTTTTGACGAAATCGGTCAGTGTGCGAAAGTAGTCTTTGTCGAATTCGGGTTTTAAATGTGCTTTCCAGCTTTCTTCAATTTGTACGTTCATAGTTTGTTATATAAGGTGTATATCAAGTTCTTCACATTCTTTGCGCATATCTTCGGGCCAGATGCTGGCTTGTATCTCTCCAATGTGAGCTTTGCGAAGGTAGAACATACACAAGCGGGATTGTCCGATACCTCCTCCGATAGATAGTGGAAGGGTGTCATTCATCAATCGCTTGTGGAAATAAAGTTCCAGTCTTTTTTCTTCTTTTTCTTCTTTCAACTGACGTTGCAAGGCTTCTTTGTCAACACGGATTCCCATAGATGACAATTCGATGGAGCGTTGCAGTACATTGTCCCACAGAAGGAGGTCGCCGTTTAGTCCGGGCAAGTCGTTCAATCCTTTGGTTGTGTAGTCGTCATAGTCCGGTGCGCGTCCGTCGTGTTTCTTGCCGTCGCTAAGTTTGCAGCCTATGCCTATGATAAACACAGCTCCGTATTTCTGACAGATGGCATGTTCGCGACATTTGGGTTCCAGATCCGGATAAAGTTGGCGCAATTCTTCTGAATGGATGAAATGTAGCTTTTGTGGCAGGCACGGCTTGATTTGCGGATACATTTCGTATACCATATATTCTGTACGGATCATAGCCGCATAAATACGGTTGACGATCTCTTTCAGGAAGTTTACGTTCCGGTCTTCATTGGTGATGACACGTTCCCAGTCCCACTGGTCTACGTAGAGAGAATGCAGGTTGCCCAGTTCTTCGTCTGAACGGATTGCGTTCATATCCGTATAAATACCATATCCGGGTTCGATATGATAGTCAGCTAAGGTCAACCTTTTCCATTTAGCCAATGAATGAACCACTTCGGCTTGTGCATCGCCCAGATCTTTAATAGGGAAAGAAACGGGTCGTTCTATTCCGTTCAAATCGTCATTGATACCCATTCCTTTCAATACGAAAAGGGGGGCAGTCACACGTCTAAGGCGTAGCTCGGATGACAAGTTTAATTGGAAGAACTCTTTTATTTGCTTGATTCCCAGCTCGGTCTGTTTGAGGTCGAGTAGCGGATTATAGTTCTTAGGTTTTATCAAGTAACTCATAGGTTTGTTAAATGTTAATTGTCGGCAAAGATAGGAATAAAATTGATATATGTAATGGATATTCTCTAAAAGATTGTCAATTTGATAAAGTAAATGCTCTAAAGCATTTCAAAATAACAATGTCTTAACATGGGGAAGTGCCTTAAGAACTATAAAAAAAGAAGAATCATTAGGAAGATGAGAAGATTTTTTATACTTTTGTCCTCGCATTTAGAAAGAATGGCTTCTTTATTTAAGCGGATGAAGCGTTTTTTCTAACCTGATAAATTTGTATAAGCACCTGTAGTTCAATGGATAGAATGGAGGTTTCCGGTACCTCAGATAAGGGTTCGATTCCCTTCGGGTGTACTTTAAAGCTGTACTTGCAGAGAGTACGGCTTTTTATTATTGTATTTTCAGCCCATGTATGGTATATGATGTTACAGCGCAGAGCTTTTTATCTTCGAATATTTTTATAGCGTCCTTTTTAGTCATGACCTTTTGTGTTTTGATTCTTTTCCTTGTTCAACCAGAATTGTCGCTTATGCAAATGTACAACTTTCACATGATATAAAAGCAGTAATAGATAAAATCTTGTGTTCCATATTATTATCCGTAGTTGCATAATTTAGTCTAAAGAGAATGAAAAGTTGTTTTAGATGATTGGAATCTCATAGAAAATGCTAACTTTGTAACGATGAAGAAGTAAAAAAAATGATGTTGATATAGTGTATTTATAGCTTTCTGGAAGTAGATATCTGACGATAAATTATATTAATCCCATAAATATAAATTAGGATGGAAGAAGCTAGAAAAAAGAAATGGGCTAGTGTAGCGCTGATTATCGGAGCTATTGGTTTTATCATTATTATGATTTACTTTACAGTTATTTCAAGTCTCAACATGTAAAACAGATCATTATGGCATTGAAAAATTGAAGCTTGGACATTTCGTTTGAATCTGTCCAAGCTTGTTTTTTGTGGTTCCGGATGAGATTGACCGGTAATCTGGCAATGCCTCTTCTTTAGCTTCTTGAAACCTGAAGTCCCTTGTCAGAAAGCGTCATTTCTACAAAACGAGCGCGTGGGTTGGGAGCTTGTTCTGTCAATATCCGTCGGATCTGTCCGGCTGCTTGAGGGTCTTTGGCTACCATATATAAATAACCGCCGCCACCTGCGCCGGGGAGTTTGTATCCCAGGGTGTAATCTTTGATTTTCTCGATAATGGCTGCTACTGCCGGCGGATTGGTTCCGCAATCTAATGCCTGGTTTTGTATCCAGGTTTTGCCGACCAATCGACCGAAACTATCGAAGTTGCTGCGCAGGATAGCTTCACTCATATCCATTGCATGGGCTTTCATCTCGGCTAGCAAACTTAGATGTGGACCGGAATTGAGGAACATGGAACTGACGATTTCTGCCAGAATACTTTTGGCAGTGCGGGTTATTCCTGTATAATATAACAGATGACAGTCGCGGTAGTCGGGATGAATAAAGAGTTGATCGGGCAACCAACGCACTAATGGATGCTGTTGTTCGAAACCTGCTTCGGATTGCAGTAGTTTAATGCCGGAAAACACACCGCCATATTGATCCTGCCAACCTCCTCCCGTGGTCAGTAGTTGTTCCAATACTAATGTGTAACTGCATATATCATTCTTATCCCAAGCCAGTCCGCAGAAATCATTGATTGCTCCGAGCACGGTGGAGGCCAGAATGGAACTGGTACCTAACCCCGAGCCAGCAGGAATAGCAGCCAACAGGGTAATTTCAATTCCTGAACCGAAAGCTTCCAGTTGTTTGGCTAAAGAAGGGTAGGATTCTGTTGAGAATGCCGGCGCGAAACCTGCCAACGTAAGGGCGGCTTTGGGGATGGAAAATGGAGAACCCACCTTTTTGTAATCTTGCAGTTCCTCATAATTTCGTATCACTTCCATTGCACCCATGTCGATGGAACGAAGGGTAATATGATATTCCTTGCAAGGTTTAACGTATACTTGCAGCGGCGGTTGGCCGTTCAGTTCGATGGCAAGATTGACAACGCTGCCTCCTGAATAAAGAGAGTAGGGAGGGGTGTCCGTCCATCCTCCTGCCACATCAATGCGTACAGGGCTGCGGCTCCATACAATCTGATCGGAATAAACGTTGAGTGTGGGATGACTTTTACGTTCGTTCATCACTCCCAATAAACCGTCGCGGAGCAGTTGGAAGGCTGCCTGTTCTTCTTTTGCGCAATCTTTGTCTTCACGTAGTTTCATGATGCGTGCGCGAAGCATCCGGTTGTGTATCCGTAGCATGGGTGCGGCATCTTCTTGCAGGACATCGGGAGTATCCAGATTGAAACGTACAAATTCGTTTGCGGCATCCAGTAAGTTAAGTTGATAGAATACGCTTTTTTCATAATTAGCCGCCAGTCCTTTCCAGTTCTCTTTACGGAAAGCGTTGCGCTGTTCATAAAGACGCTTGAGGTTGGCGCCTGCCGAGATTTCGTCGGCAGAAACTTTCTCTGCTTTTAGCCAACGTTTTTTCCCTTCTTCCAGTTGGGGCTCCGATGTCATCCAGCGCACTAATATGCCTAAATCTTCAACAGAAGTTACTTTGGGGAAGATAGATGCTGATTGTAAATCATCGGTGCGTCCTTTTATATCCTCCCAGGTAATTTCTCTTTCTTCCATCCAGCGGGTGAAAGGGATATTAAGATAGGTAGTCGTTGATTTGTCTAACGCTCCTTTGAACACATCATCCAATCCATACGGACGTGCAACAAAGTCATTGTCGCCGATAGGGATAATGTCGATGCAGACTCCATCCGGCAAGTTGATGTTCCATTGGTTTTCGGGAACTCCTGTTATTATTTGGCGGGAACCCAGTTTCCAGCCTTTTCCCACATGACTATTCTCAATCCATAAGTTGGCATTGTCTGCAGAAAGAGAAACTTGTGTGATAGAGTTCTGGATAAAGATAGCCGGATTCGGTTTTACTTTCCGGTGCATGATCCTTCTTTGATCGCGTACCTTGTCTTGTATGGCTAAAGTAGAAGAAATCAGTTCATGGCTTGTGCCATAATGATAGAATTCTCCACCGGGCAAAGGCAATATGGCTACGGATAATTGATTGATTTCTTCATCTTCCGTTTTGGGATGCTCTCCCAAAGCCAAGCCGTAGTCCGAGTATAAGTCATAATAATTAATATCATTGGTTCCTTCTTTTAATGACCGTTTCATCAATACTTCGATGGCGCGGTCACTCAAAATCCAGATACCGATGTCCATCAGGAAAAGATGAGTTTTCGATAATCCTTCCAACTTTTCAAGAGAAGGTTTCTGTAACATGAAGTCGAGAACCTCCGGCTTTTTCCGGTCGGAAACAAATACACCATGATGGGTTGCCAAGGAAGGATTTACCCATAAGCCGTAGCACACTACGTCTGCATTCGGAATATCCTGGAGTGGCTTTTCCGAACGGATATATACATCTCCGCTTGCGATCAGCGTATTCAGACCGGCCGGGGTCTGACTCATAATCCTTTCATAGAGCGGGAGCTGCAATGATAATAGATTCTGTCCGAGTTTTTGTCCTCTTTCCCAACTGAAGATCGGGATCGGAGTCAATATTTTGCCGGAAGGTCCGTAGCTGGGCAGGCGACGGCTTTGTCCGCCTGCATGGAGCAATATTCTTTTTTCATCTCCTATCCAGTTGCCGAAAGATTTTTGTGGCGCGAATGCCTGATGGCAGGCCTGCAATAACCATGTCGTTCCGCCGCCGGAGCCTAGTTTGCTCCCAATGGGGTCTGATGTACAAAACCAATCGGTATGGTTGACTTCTTCCAGTTCGTGGAAGCAATGGATCAAATTGGGTGGTAAGGATAATAACTTTTGCATAGTAGAATCTGTGTTGGCTTAGATGGAATCTAAGTGAATTAAACTCCTGTAAAAATACGATTTATATTCCTTCTTTTCAATGTTTTTCTCCTGTTTTGAAGAATAAATTATCTTTTCAGCTTTTAGGTGTTCTTTTCAAACAGTGTATCCCAATGGTCGCTTAGTGCTTGCATGGATGGCAGTAGCAGATCGGCTCCGGCATCCAGCAATACTTGTCCGTCCAAAGGACCTGTATTTACAGCTATTGTAAAGATACCCGCATTGTGTCCGGCTTCCACTCCTAACGGAGCGTTTTCTACTACGATGGCTTCATCAGCTTTAAGTCCGCCTTTTTTCAATGCCATCAGATACGGTTCGGGATTGGGCTTACCATATTTTACATCGAACGCTGTAACCATCAATTCTTTACGAAACATTCCCGGATAGTTGTGCTCTAACCGTTCGAGCAGGGATAGTTGGCCGGAACCAGTGACCACCATCGGAATCAATCCATCCTTTTTCACTTTTTGTAGCAACTCCCATGCACCGGGCATACGTTTTGCTTCAGGATACGAATTGAACAAAACACTTTTCTCCTGATAGATACTTTCTATTTCTTCTTGGGTAGCTTCTCTGCCCAGTTCACGTTGGAAAACAATATTAATAGTGGAGGCTCCTGTCCGTCCTTCGTGCATATATGCTTCTTCGCGGCTAAGAGTGAGTCCATGAGATTTCATTACTGTATGCCAGGCTTCCGAATGATAGGGCATAGAGTCAAAAAGTACGCCGTCCATGTCAAACAGGACGGCTTTCAGTTTCTTTTTCATACTTTGGTACGTTGCAGAATCTTTTTAAGATGATATTTTATTTTTCTATAAGCATTTTCTTCAGATCAGACAGAGGAATAATCACATCGTATTGCTGACCGGATTCCTTGCCGATATATCTGTAAGCTATGCTTTTATTGTTATCTACACAGGTTTTGATGAATATCTGGGTGGCGGGATCGGTCTGACTTGCCAGTGTTGATACAATACCCTCTTTCACTTCTGCTGCGTTTTCTTCAATCTGGCTGATGGGACACAATTCTTCGTCCACACTGCATATATAAACAACCGATTCGCCTATGACCTCGATTTTTTCGACAATGACTTCTTCGCTGGCTTGCATCGGGAATTGCAGGTTCGCCATTTTCAGTTGCGCTTCAAGCTTTGTTTGTCCGCTTTGTGCCGGGTCGGCATTTGTATTAATCACTTCTTTCAGTTCTTCGGCGGTAAGTTCGCAAACCGCTTGTTCGCCCGACTTATTCCCTACAAATATCATGTGTAATCCGGAATTGCATTTTGCCATCAACTTGAGCATCTCTTTTACATCTGCTGCCGGATTTTGAAACATCATTGTGATAGATGATTTCATGCTTTCCGGATTGTCTTTCAATATCTTTATATTGGTAATCTCTTCGTTCATGTTCAGCGTGTACACTACGTTATTCCCGTCGTAGATGATGCTGGTGATCGTGCCGACTGCTCCCATGTCTATCGGACACTGTTTGTTGGCTACTCCGATCACTGTCTTGAGTTTGGCTTCCTGGCAACCGGTCATTACGAGCATTAGCAATGATATGCTACATAATAATATGAATCCACTGGATTTCTTTAATAAATTTCCTGTCATTTTATTTGTTCTTTTTAGTTTGATTCGCTTAATCTACAGTTGTATACGAGGCAAAGATAACGATAAAAAACGAGAGATAAGTTAGAACGGGAAGATAGTTTAGTGATTACTTGCCATGTGGTATATGCTGCCAACTCTTGTCGCATAGACTGTTCGGCACTACTGAATTGCGGCGTATTACTTGTATAATTATTTGTTGTTTAGAAGAATATGTGTATTTTTGTAACGTTATAAACTCGACGATAGCATGAAAAAGAGAGTATTATTGTTGCTACCATTGTTTTTAGGCGCCTGCTCTGATAGCGGGGAAAGTCCTGTTATCAAGATAGAAAAGCTTTATGCAAAGGTTGAATCGGAGGATGAAAGTTCCGGTTCCGGTGAAAAAGACTATGCGAATCAGAGGGACGAACTGCCGGCCTTGAAGGTGGGGGACGAAGTGAAAGCTCTTCTGCTTTTGGATGGAAATGGAGCTGAACTGAAAACCTTTAGACTTCAGAATGATGATGAAGTGGATACTAAACTCATCTTTGAGAAAACAGAAGTATCTACAGAGGGAAATCTGACAGATGTGGAAAAGGGACAGCTTCGTTTTAAGGATGGTGTGTCAAAAGCTAAAATTATGGTGATTGCAACCATCAAACAAGTAGATAAGAACGGCGATGTAAAATTAGAGTTCTATCTTTCTTCCAAAGCCGAATGTGAAGGAGCACAGGAAGAAATCGGTTTGAAGACGAAAGCGGAGGATGATAAGTAAAAATGGTGCGCTGTAAACGGTACAACGGATAATAAACGGTGCAACCGGAAACAGCAACCAATAGAATATAATAATGAGGGATATTCAGTAAATGTTCCTCTTTCTAAAAAATCAAGAGAAAAGCTTTGCTT
>ERZ791695.46-NODE-46-length-131244-cov-31.7087_pt1 | contig 131244 bp, 106 predicted proteins | sample MGYA00509956_ERZ791695 | MGnify/ENA primary metagenome ERZ791695 (study PRJEB30046, sample SAMN00715234) | human gut metagenome | study: EMG produced TPA metagenomics assembly of the A metagenome-wide association study of gut microbiota in type 2...
CTAAAGTAAACTTAAAGGATTTAGAAATAAAGCAGTTCAATCCGGAACATCCTTTAAATGAATTGAACAGATTGAATAAACTGAAAAAGTCCAATCCGGAGGCTTTCCATTACTGGTATCAGATTTATAAGATTATTCAAGAGAATGAAGAGAGTAAATAAATTCAAATAAGAAAAACAGCCGCTACAACTGCCAATCACAATGTAGCGGCTTTTCTTTTAGAGTTTAAAGCCTTTGGGCTTGTTGGTGTGGGCGGTGTCCGGGTTGTCCTTGTTGCCGGGCTTGGGGATGCCGCCGATGACGAGTTTGCTGCCTAACGAGTTCATGGCATCTTTGATGCTGAAGCTGACAGGAGGTTGGCTCAGGTGCGGGGGCTTCTTTTCCGGAGGGGTGGAAAGGAAGTCGGGCGGCTGGTGGACATAGGGCTTGCCGTCGGATGCAGGGGGCGTTGCCGATGATACCGAAGGTGTTCCCTGTGATGGGGCAATACCTTGGCTTTCGCTGTTGCTTTGGCTCTCGTCCTTGCTGTTGCTGTCTTCGTTCTGTTTGACGGGTTTGAGGGAGAGCTGGATCTTGCGGTCAAGGGCATCAAGATCGGATTTGAGCTGTTTGAGCTGGTCTTCCTTTTTCCACGTTTCTTTGACTACTTCCTGAAGGATGGGAATGTCCTTTGAAATCTTCTCAGATTCCTTTTGGTATTTCTCCAAAAGAGGGGGAATGGTTTCAAAGGTGCGGAGGAACATCTGGGCGGCAATGTTGGGGTCTTTTGCCAGTTTGCCGCCGTTGAAGTTGTACAGGATGTTGCCTTCGCCACGAACGAAGAAACGGTTTTCGATGAAGTCGAAGCCATCTTTCATGCTGGATTCGGTCTTTACCAAAAGGTCGAAGCCGTAGAGCTTGCCGATGGATTGGGATACGCCGTGAGTACGGGATTTGTCCTCTATCTCTACTAATTTACTTGCGATGAGTTTAGGATCATTGCCCTTTACGCCATCAAGTTGAAGAAGGTTGAGAGGATTGCCCTGGTCGTCACGCTGCACCCGCTGTTCAAAATGCTTCAAGTCCGTACCGATTCTCTCTATCAGGTCACCATTCTTAGTAACAGTTTGCATAATGTTTTCCAGTTTGGAATCAGCAGAAGATTTACCACGGTTAAAGGATTTGCGCTCACTTTCAAGAGAGGCTATCTGTTTTTCTAACTTGGCTTTATCCAACAGGTCTGTATTGCCGGAAAGAATGGCGACGTACTCGGAGAAATTCATGCCACCTTGCTCATCCATGCTGCCTTCGTCGATAGTACGTGCGCCCATCGATCCTTTCTTGAGCTGAGTGATAAATAGCTGCTTGTTGTGAAGCAGATTGAATTTATAACTGTCAAGCGATTTTTCTACAGCGTAGTTGATTATATCGACTTTGTTGTCGGCAAAAAGTTTGGCTATTTCATTGCCTTTTCTTACTCCACGTCCGTTACGCTGCTCCAAGTCTTTTGGTGTCCAGGGAATATCAAGCTGGTGAATAGCTACACATCTACGCTGGGCATTAACTCCCGTGCCCAACATTTCTGTGGAACCGAAAAGGACACGGATTTTGCCCTCGTTCATGTCCTTAATCATTGCTCTGCGAGACTTTTCGGTCTTAGCTTCCTGGATGAAACGTACCTGATCTGCGGGTATGCCATAATCTTCTACCAGTTTCCGCTTGATTTCGCTGTAAGCATTCCATTGACCGGGTTTATATGTGCCTAGGTCGCTGAAAACGAACTGTGTGCCTTTGTGCTCGTCATACTTCTTGTAGTATTGGCTTATCAGGGCGGCACAATGGCTAGCTTTGTTATCTATGTGATCTTCGTATTTATCCTCGTTGATAAGACGCATATCAAGGGACATTTTACGGGCATAGTTGGTGGCAATAAGCATCTTGGCTTTTTCTTCCCGTTTGCTTAGCGGAAGACGTCCGAGGACAGTGGCGTCACCGTTCTTGGCAAATGCCACCAGTTTCTGGATGAAGTCCTGCTGTTGGGGCGTTGGCGGGATATTGTGCAATATCTCGTTCTTCCTGGGGCGGTCGATGCCAATGTCTTCGGCTGTACGGAAATCGGTGATTTCGTTGTACATGGCGGCAAGCTCCGGGACTTTGATGAAGTAACGGAACCGCTCCTTCTGGATGATTTCGTTGGTGACGGAGAACTCGTAGTCGATGGACTTTTTGGCAAAGACCGCCGCCCATGCGTCGAAGGTGTTGATACCCTGACGTTCCAGTTCTTTAGGGCGAAGGTATTTGAAGAGCAGATATAACTCAGTCAGACTGTTGGAAATGGTTGTGCCGGACAGGAAGGTCGCTCCCAGGTCTTTGCCGGTGCGTTCCTGAATGGTACGCAAGGCAAAGAGCATATTCAAGGCACGCTGACTGCCTTCGCTGTTGCCAAGGCCGGCTACACGGTCGTGACGGGTGGTAAACATCAAGTTCTTAAATTTATGCGATTCGTCTACCAGCAGATGGTCAATGCCCATGAGCTTGAAGTCTACTACATCGTCTTTACGGTTCTCGATGTCGAAGGTAAGTTCCTTGATTTTGGCTTCGAGGTTCATCTTGCGCTTCTCTACGCCTTTAAGCATGCCTTTATCTTTATATTGCAAATTATGTTCTGTAAAATAAGTAAGTAGGCTGTGTTGCTTTTCCTCAATACCCAATACTTTATTGCGTAACTTCTCTGGTTCTACATATCCGTTATTGTTTAGTTGCTTGGTGTATTGTATGGAGATTTGGCCACGTAAATCATCCAGTTCCTTGTTCAACTTGGATATTTTAGCACTGGTGTTTTTCCCGCTTTTATTAACTGCACGACCTGATTTTATATCCCAATCTTCAGGAAGAATTGTTTTCTTCGTGCTGAATTGCTTGGTTTCTCCATCTACTGTGATACGTGCCATAATGGTCACTGTTCCATCTTTCTTCGGTTCGTTCTTCTTTAAATAGAAGAGGATTCTAAATGTACTTTTCATACCGTAACGTTTTTAATTTGCAAAATTAGTTTTCTATGTTCGGAATGAAGCTGACTAACGAGTGACAATATGCGACATATCAATGACTTAGCATTAAAATCGTTACGATTTTCTCCGTAACAAAATACCGTAACGATTTGGTAACGATTATTAGTCTGAAATTGGCTTTTGAAGTTCTTTTTACTGTCCGTATAGGGTAAGAAAAAAGCTCCCTAAACCGTTAGTTTAGAGAGCTTTGTCATAGTTTGGCGGAGTATTGTCTTTTCTCCTAAGTGATCCGCCTGGGGCTCGAACCCAGGACCCCAACATTAAAAGTGTTGTGCTCTACCTGCTGAGCTAGCGAATCAATCCTTTGTTATTGCTATTCTTCCGAATTGCGAGTGCAAAGGTAGGCGTTTTTGTTTAAACTTCCAAATATATTGCTTACTTTTTTTGATTTATTTTTTAATAAGTTCTATTATCTATTGATTATCAGGCGTGTTATTGTCACTCGAAAATTCCTTTTCTTTTATATGAATGTATCGTTGATAGTAGGAAAGCATTAAGCTGGTGCACGGCAAGGCGATAATCATTCCTACAATTCCCATCAATGCTCCCCAAACAGACAAGGACAAAAGAATGATAGCAGGGTTCAGACCGGTTATTTTCCCCATTACTTTGGGAACAATCAATCCGTCTTGTATGACCTGTACAATGCAAAAGACTAAAAATGCACAAAATAATATCCACCAGAAATTTTCTCCGGTATCGGCAGCTTTGAGCAATGCTAATAGTATGGTAGGGATAAAAGCAATGAGTTGTAAATAAGGTACCATATTGAGTAGACCGATAAACAATCCGAAGCCGATTGCCAGTGGGAAATCAATAATCAGAAAACCGATACTGAATAAAATGCCTACACAAAAAGCTACCACTGCTTGTCCACGGAAGTACTTATTCATGCCTTCTTGTACATCATTTACTATTTTGATGGTCGTATCGCGATGTTTTACAGGAACTAATTTTATCCAGCCTTTGGCTATGGCTTCATAATCCAGCAGAATGAAAAAAGTATAGAGCAGTATGATAAAAGAGGTAAATATACTCACGACCACATTGACTGACTGTGTAAAGATAGCCCATACCTGAGGCAGTACATCGCGTATGGTTTGAGCAATACGGTCTTCATTCAAAGCCTCATTTATTTTAAGCATATCGATATGTTCTTTAATAAAATTGGCCACGGTACCAGGGATGGCTGCTTGTTTTGAACCTTCCACAAAGTAATCGGTGAGCAGTTCTTTTAATTTTCCGAATTCTTCTACAATAGGAGGAACCAGTCCGATAAATGTCAGAATACCGATGCATATTAATACCAGCATAACAGCAAAAATAGAAATGACTCTATTTTTTAACCGCAATTTATACTGAAAGAAAGTAACCATAGGATAAATAAGGTAGGCGATGAGCCACGCAACGAAAAATGGAAGTAATACTCCGCTTAAGCGATTGACTAAATAGAGTATTCCTATAATGACAATTCCGCTTAGAATACCACGGATAAAACTGTCAAATGTTATTTTCTTCTGTAACATAATGATGTGGACTTATTGGATGGTTTGTTCTTCCTCAATAGCTTTCCTGTAACATTCACGGCACAATGGTTCATAGTCGGCTTTCTCGCCGAGCAGTACTCTTTTGTCACTTTTGGTTATGCGATGAGAAGCATAAGCTAAATTACCGCATTTTACACAGATAGCATGGACTTTGGTTACTTCATCTGCAATGGCACATAGAGCCGGAATAGGTCCGAACGGAATTCTTTTGAAATCCATATCCAGTCCGGCTACAATAACACGCACCCCGCTGTCGGCCAGCTGATTGCATACGTTTATTAACCCTTCATCGAAAAACTGTGCTTCGTCTATTCCTATTACATCTTTATCTGAAGAGAATAATAAGATACTGGCGGAAGTATCAATAGGGGTGGAAGCAATGGAGTTGCTGTCATGTGATACAACTTCCTCTTCAGAGTATCGGGTATCCAAAGCCGGTTTAAATATTTCCACTCTTTGGCGGGCAAACTTGGCACGTTTCAGCCGTCGGATAAGTTCTTCCGTTTTGCCTGAGAACATGGAACCGCAAATTACTTCTATTCTTCCTCTTCTACGTGTCTCTTGTATGTGGTCTTCTGAAAAAACTACCATGGTTAAATAGTGATAATTGGTTTTAGTTACGGCTGCAAATGTACTATTTGTACCCCAAAAAAAGGCTATAATCCCTAATATTTTTATTAATAAAAGATATAATGTTAAAGGAATGTGCAACATCTGTTAAATAATAGCATCAATTAACTTTATACATTTGATTTCTTTCTACATTTGTCATCATATAACAGAATTAGGAGTGTTTTTTATGGGAAAACTGTATGTAGTGCCTACTCCCGTGGGGAATTTGGAAGATATGACATTTCGCGCTATTCGCGTGCTGAAAGAGGCTGATCTCATATTGGCTGAAGATACTCGTACTTCCGGCATTCTTTTGAAACATTATGAAATAAAGAATGCGATGCAGTCCCATCATAAATTCAATGAACATAAAACGGTTGAAGGCGTTGTCAATAGAATCAAAGCAGGCGAAACTGTGGCGTTGATATCTGATGCCGGCACTCCCGGAATTTCTGATCCCGGATTTTTAGTTGTACGGGAATGTGTAAGGAATGGTATTGAGGTGCAATGTTTGCCGGGAGCTACAGCTTTTGTGCCGGCATTGGTTGCCTCCGGTTTGCCTGATGAACGTTTTTGTTTTGAAGGTTTCCTGCCTCAAAAGAAGGGTCGGGTTACTCGGCTCACTTCTTTACAGGAAGAGAAGAGGACGATGATATTCTATGAGTCACCTTATCGTTTAGTGAAAACCTTGACTCAATTTGCCGAGTTTTTCGGTGCCGACAGGCCTGTTTCCGTATGTCGTGAGATTTCTAAAATGCACGAAGAAAGTGTACGGGGTACATTGACAGAAGTTATAGCGCATTTCACAGAGAACGAGCCACGTGGCGAGATTGTCATTGTGCTCGGTGGAAAAGAGGACTAAAAATAATGAACTTTAAAAAGTAAAGCAGATGAAAAAGTTAGTAATTTTATCATTGTTGTCTGTTGCCCTGTTGAGCTCTTGCGGTAACGGAGCAAAAAATGAGGCCATGAAGGCTCAGAATGATTCTTTAATGGTAGAACTGTCCAGCAGAAATGCAGAATTGGACGAAATTATGGGTGCATTTAATGAGGTTCAGGAAGGTTTCCGACAAATAAACGAAGCTGAAAACCGTGTTGATTTGCAGAGTGGCTCTATTCGTGAAAACAGTGCAAATAAGATAAAAGATGATATTCGTTTTATTAGTGAAAAATTGCAGGCTAACCGCGAACAGATTGCTAAGTTGGAAGAGCAATTGAAGAACAGTAAATATAATTCTGCACAGTTGAAAAAAGCTATTGCCAATTTGACTAAGGAATTAGAGGCTAAACAACAACAGATTGAAACTTTACAGGCAGAGCTTGCTTCAAAGAATATTCGTATAGCAGAATTGGATGATGCAGTGGCCGGATTAAGCCAAAATGTAAGTGATTTGACAGCTGAGAATGAAGCTAAATCTGCTACTGTTGCCAGTCAGGATAAAGCTTTGAATACTGCATGGTTTGTCTTTGGTACAAAATCGGAATTGAAAGATCAGAAAATTCTTAAGAATGGTGACGTGCTTAAAAATGACGATTTCAATAAAGATTATTTTACTCAGATTGATATTCGTACAGACAAGGAAATCAAATTGTATTCAAAACGTGCAGAACTATTGACCACTCATCCTGCAGGTTCATACGAATTGGTGAAGGATGCAAAAGGGCAGTTAACTTTGAAGATAACTAATCCTAGTCAGTTTTGGAGTGTATCAAGATACCTTGTTATTCAGGTAAAATAAAATAATATATAAATTATCCCGTAAAGGGGTTGCGTCTCAATCAGGCACAACCCCTTTTTTATAATTATTGAATGTATATGTATAAGAGCATATTTATAGATTTGGATGATACGGTTTGGGCATTTTCGGAAAATGCCCGCGATACGTTTCAGGACATGTATGAAAAGTATCATTTTGAGCGATACTTTGACTCCTTTCATCAGTTTTATACCATATATAGTGGGCGAAATGAAATACTTTGGGGAGAATATGGTGCCGGACATATCACAAAAGATGAGTTGAATGATATGCGCTTTTCTTATCCTCTGCAACAGGTAGGTGTTGAAGATAAAGCATTGGTAAAAGCATATTCGGATGATTTTTTTGCAGAAATAGTGTACAAGAAGAAGACAATGCCTCATGCGGTTGAAGCATTGGAATATTTGTCTTCAAAATACAATTTGTATATCCTTTCCAATGGTTTTAGAGAGTTGCAAGAACAAAAAATGCGTTCGGCGGGAGTTGATAAATACTTTAAAAAAGTAGTTTTGTCGGAGGATATCGGTGTGCATAAACCTTTTCCTGAAATATTTTACTTTGCGATGTCAGCCACTCAGTCAGAATTGCATACTTCTTTGATGATAGGGGATAATTGGGATAATGATATAGCTGGTGCCAAGGATGCAGGGCTCGGACAAGTATTCTATAATGTAAAAAAAACAACGAAGTTTTCTTTTCAGCCTACAGGAATAATAGAGGATTGGAATGAAATAGGGAAGATATTATAAGAGAAAACGAAGAGAGTGTCAAAGGCAAATAAAAGCATTTTTGACACTCTCTTTTTTGTAGTCGATGATTAACTGTTAGTTACCGCTAACTTTCAGTTCATCATTGTAATCAGTTTCGTTCAAAGGAACATCCCATGTCCATTTGTTGGCGCCGCTTGCCGGAATAGTCGTAGCAATAGAGATGTGTGCATTGCCACCTTTGTCAAAGCCGTTGCGAATGACATCACGATTCCAGCGTTTATAGTCGCTCCATGCAAAGCCTTCTCCCCATAGTTCAAGTTCACGATAGTCCATGATTTCGTTCCATAACGCATCTCCGGTTTTGGTACAAGTATATTCTGCATTACGTCCGGAAGTAGCATTCAGCTCTACTAAAGCCGCCTGTGCAGCTGCTTCGTTGTTTAGGAAGTAGTTGGCTTCCGCTTCTATCAATACCATTTCGGAAGAACGGATAAAAGGTAAGTAACCTACACCCGGAGTGTCGAATACATAGAACTTTAATTGTCCTCCTAAGTACATATAACCAGCTTCATAAGGAGCAGTCAGTCCACTGACAGCCATCTTTTTACAATAAGCTGCGGCTTCATCCCATAGAGCATCGGCTTCTTTTTCTTTTTCACCCATACCTAAAATGCCATATGTTAAGTCCATGACTGAACCATCATTGAAGTTGTAGCCCGGGAATTTGTCTTCGGTGAGAAATAAAGCTTTACGGGCATCATTGTTGGGGATGCGGTTAATTAATTCGCGTCCGATAGCTCCGGCGCCGGTCTGTTGCGTGCTGGCATAGTAACCGTTGCAGGCAAATTGCACTCCGTAGCTCCAATACCAATTGTTTTCCTGTGAACCTCCAAAGCTACCCATGATCCATTCACCTGTAGGGTTGCAGAAACCTGCATAGTATTCTGTATTGTTCATCAATGGATAGCCCTCACGCGCCAATTTTGCTTCGCTTAAAGCTTTGGCATAATCCTGTTTTGTCAGTGCAGCACGAGCATATATGGCATGGGCAACGTTAACATTCGGCATCCATACATCGCCTTCTTTTCTATTCATGCCACTTTCGCCATATAAACTGATAGCCTCATCCAAATCTTTATAAATTTGGGTATAAGTTTCAGCCAATGTAGAATAAGGCATTCCGTTAGTTGATTCGTCTAAACGAAGTATTAAACCTTGTGATGCACCATTGTTGGAGTCTTGCCAGCGCCAGCAATAATAGTGCACTAATTTTTCAAAAGCATAGGCTCTGAATGTTAGTGCCGAAGCTTTTATAAATTGCTTTTCACTTTCAGTGCCTTCTGCGTTATCTATGTTTGCCAGAATTGTGTTGGCATTGCCTACTATAGAATAATAGTAATACCACGCATAAGCATCGTAAATAGAGTTAGTACGCGTATGAAACTCTTGATTATGAATAGGTGACCAGCCGGATGCATATAAGTTATACAGATAGTTTTCGCTCGGATAATTTTCATAATGAGCAATGATATTGTTTTCTCCGGCAAAGCCTTGACCGAAATAGTAATGTTGGGTACTCATGAGTTTGGCAATACCATTCAGTGCCTTTATGGCATTGTCGGTTGTTCCGATGGCATCAGCAGAACCGGTAGAGTCTGTGGGAGCTGTGTCCAGATAGTCGCTTGCACAAGAGGAAACCAACAAGGTACCTGCCATTAGACTACCTACAAACAATTTTTGAATATATTTTTTCATAATTCTATGTCTGTTTTTAAAAGTTATTTCTTTAGAATTTTACAGTTAATCCAAAGTTATAAACTCTGGCGGTTACATAGGTGTCATCCGAACCACCATTGAAAGAATATTGTGGGTTTAAACCTTTACGTGCAGTTAGTGTAAAAAGATTTTCTACACCGGCATTCAACATCAACCCTTCAATGCCTAAATTCTTCATCCACTTTTTGGGTAGTTCATAAGATAAACTCAGATTTTTGAATACCAAGTAAGAAGAACTTACCAACCAACGGTCGCTGGTAGCATTCAAATCAGAAGATTTGTAGTAATCTATACGAGGAATACCATTCGGGTCAATACGGTTAGGAGAAGTTTCGGTCATACCTGCCGGAGCACCGTTCCAAGAATTTAAGATGTCCTTGTGGTAAGCACTACCTGCGGCACCTGATTCGGATACACCCATTAAGCTGCTATAAGAACCATCGTATGTTTTTCCACCTAAAGAATAAGTGAACAACATGTTCAGATTCCAGTTTTTCCATGATAGGGCAGAACTGATAGAACCATATACAGTGGGGAGTGCACTGCCTGCCCATTTACGTTGAGCATAAGAGGTAGCAGTGGCATAATCTTGTCCATTGATATTTACTAAAGCACCTGCCTCTTCAGCTTTAACTTTCTGTTCCGGATCAAGTGTATAAAGAGAAGTACCGGTCAATTGGTCTACTCCTTCAAAGTGGTATGTATAGAATTCATAAATAGAATGACCTTCCGAATAGTTCTGCATACCGTGCAGAATGTCTTTTCCGTCAGGCAATTTTACGATTTCGTTTTTCAAGAAAGTGGCATCAACGCCAATGTTCCATTTCCAATCTTTACTGTCTATGGCATCTGCATTTAATGAGATTTCCCAGCCTCGGTTGGAAACGGTTCCAATATTTTTGTATTGTGTCAAGTTCATGACCTTGTCCTGCCATGGATAAGAACCGGCTGACAGAGGTAAGCGGACTTCAAACAGCAAATCTTTAGAACGCTTGTCGAAATAACCGATTTGGAAGTTTAGCTTGTTAAACAAGCGGCCTTCTACAGCCACATCCACGGTTTGGGTAGTTTCCCATTTTATATCGGGAGCTGCCAATGACTTTTTCAATAGAGCAGGATTGCCACCATTCTTATCAATGGTGTATAAAGCCATGTGCCCATAATAGCTGACCCCCATATTGTTACCCACTTCACCATATGAAGCACGCATTTTTAAATGATCAACCCATTCCACATCTTTTAAGAAGGCTTCATTTTTCATATTCCAACTAGCACCTACCGAATAGAAGTTACCCCAGCGGTTGTCTTTATGGAAGCGTGAAGAACCATCACGTCTGAAAGAACCTTCGATGAAATAACGATTATCATAGTTGTATTTTACACGTGCCAAATAAGATTCCGTCTTGTCTTCATCATCGCTACCGTTGAAGTAAGAGTTGGTTAGGAAATTGCCCATTGTTAAATTGCCGTCTACAGCCATACCGGTATTCATGCCGGATGTGTATTTACGCTCCCAACTATAACTTTCATGAGCAATCATGGCTTCTATATTATGTATTTCTTTGAATTGATAATTCCAATTTAATATTTGCTGTAAGGTTACTGTGCGGTATTGATATGCATAGCTTGTCAGACGACCACCATTGGTAGCACCATCACCGATTTTGGGATTATCATATTTTTTGTTATTACTTGTACTGTTGTTTAAGTCTCCTTTTACTGTGACAGACAATCCTAACGGTAATGTAATCGTGGCAAAAGCTTGTCCTCCTAATACATTACGAATGCTTTCTTCTTTATTGAACAACATTTCATAAGCGATATTACGGTTGCCCAAATATGGAGAAGTTGTGTCATAAATCTTTTCACCATTTTCATCCAGTTGGTAACTACCATCAGCATTATGCATATACACAGGATACACCGGTGCCATATAGCGAGTAATGTAGAACGGATTGGAATAATAACTACCAGTGGCATTGTCATTATAGTTACGCTTAGTCCACGAACCGGTCAGGTTCACACCTCCTTTAAACCATTTATTCGGTGTAAATGTAGAATTGATACGGCCGGAATAGCGTTCATAATCTGTTGCTTTTACATAACCTTTCTCTTTCAGATAACCAATTGAAGAATATATACTGTATTTTTCACCGGAAGTAGAGGCCGATAAGTTGTAATCTTGACGATGACCATTGCGCTCAATGGCATCTGCCCAATCTAAATCATCATAACCGGATAAGCGAGATGCTGTCAGTTTACCATTGGCATCAAATAATTGATTGTCTGCTGCATTATAGATATTGCGTCCGATGGATTCTGTAATAAGATGTTCAGTCGCATATTGTCCGGCTTCTGTTGCACTCATACCTTTATTAGACATCATGGCATATTTTTTTGCCATCCAAGAAGCTTCCATCCAGCGGTCGGCATCCAAACGGTCATATTCAGGAATACCACGATTATAAATACCCTGATTCATTTGTAGTGTAATGCTTGGTTTGTTGGTAGCATGTCCGCTTTTGGTTGTGATTAGGACAACACCGTTAGCTGCTCGGTTACCATATAAAGCGGCTGATGCAGCATCTTTTAAAATAGACATACTTGCAATGTCATTAGAATTTAGTTCAGCCATATTTCCATCAAAAGGAACACCATCTACCACATAAAGTGGTTCTGAAGCTCCGCTGACTAATGTACCGAAACCACGGATACGGATAGATGGAGCTTTCCCTGGTTCTCCATAGGTGTTGTTAACTTGCACACCCGGTGCGGCTCCTTCTAACGCACCGGTAACACTTGTTGTGATGCGTTTTTCTATTTTTTTATTATCTACAACGGAAATAGAACCTGTTAAAGATTCTTTTTTAGCTGTACCATAAGCGATAACTACAACTTCGTCAAGTGTTTCTGTATCAGGTTTTAAAACAATGTTTATTGTTGGCTTAATAGACACTTCCTGAGATTGCATACCTATAAATGAAATTACCAAAGTTTTTGCAGAACTAAATACATATGTATAGCATTGATAATTAACGTATTAATAACTATGTCGCATTATGCATATATCCACTGAATACTGCTGTAGTATTATAATTAATAAACAATTCCTACTTTAATTCTACCATGAAATAAGATTGTATTGGTAGTGTTTAACTAAATCAGTTTACACTATTCTGTAGGTATATGGATCAGATTGTTTAAGTTCTATATCAACAATTTGTTTCCTACAGTCATAACATATATGTGTAAGCTTATGCATACGTACGTCAGTGTGGCCCGATGCGTACGTACGTGTAGGCTTACGCATATATATGTGTAGGCTGATGCCACCGTATGTGCAGCCCGATGCGTACGTACACATTTTAAAATAGGCAGCTCACACTGCATATTGCAGAAAGACCTTGATGTTTTTAAAAAACTTCAAAGTCTTTTTCGAACATAGCAAGGTCTTTTTTAAAAAGCTCGGTATGTTTTTCCTGTAAAGGCAGATTGTACCCCTTCACCAAGTCAATCATTTTTTCTTTTCCGTTCATCCTTACATCTTTACCAAAACATGCAGATAATCAATTGGTTAATAATGATAGAACCCCTCTCATTCTTGTTTCAGTCACTCTTTCCAAGTCCCTTCAAAGCTGTCCACAGCGATTCCAAACTTAACGAATGAAAGGAGAATGAAAGGATGACGATGAGATGTTCATTCACCACTGACTATCCATCAACAGAACATTTTAACGACTGATGAAAGGAGGAAGGAAGAAACGTATTTTTCACTTGTAGGACAAAAAACAGTTGTTTTTATGGTTTCAGTCATCACATGGCAAACCATTTACTTAAATGGAATTATCCATTCCTTTGACCTTGCCAAGGCAAACATGCATGTTGCAGAAGAAAAATCTGTCACACATAAAACTCAAAATACTCGAAGAGCTTTTCTTTGTGTGACAGATAAAAGAGATAATTGTTCTACTTATTTTCTACCTGATACCAGGTGTATAATTAATATGTCAGCAATATTTAATCTTTTCCTTTCTGACACTTTTTTAAATCACGGACAATAGTACTGCCCATAACTTCACCATAAATCTGCGTTGTAGTCAGATTTTTATGTCCCAATAGCTTCTGTACAGTTGTTATATTGGCCCCCTTATATATTAATAAGGTAGCATTGGTGTGCCGGGCTGTATGAAATGAAAAATGCTTGTCTATATTTGCCAATTTACCTATACGAATTAATTCTTTGTTAATATTGGAATTACTTTTCAGTGAAAAAAAAGTATTCCACTTGTTTTGATACTTGGTAAGTATGTTCAAAGCTTTTCCGCCAAATAGCAGATTTAAAGGAAGCTTAACCTCAATGCCTGTTTTTACAGAATTGAATATCAGCCACAATTCTCTGTCTATTTTAACAATATTCTTCTCTGTTAAATTGGTAAAATCCGAATAACGTAATCCTGTATAACAGCAGAATAAGAATGCATCCAATGTATGTTGGAAATGCATATTCCGATTTATCAAAGATAATTCTTCCAATCTTTTCATTTCATCAGGCAAAAGAAATACATGTTTTCCCTCTTTCATTTTAATTTTATATCTTCTGAAAGCATAATCATTTAAATCGATATATCCTTTATTTATTGCCGCATTAACAAACGATTTTAAATGTTTCATGTGTTTTGCTACAGTATTCATTTGATAACCGGCGTCATACAAATACTTTTCAAAACTAGTTATGAAATTGTAATTTAGATCTTTAAACTCAATTGATGGTTTAAATGATTGGAGCAATCCAATAGTCGTTAAGTGATTTTGCTTGGTACTATCTTTTAACTGAGATGCATCTATTTCTTTACGCACAAAGTTTAAAAATGAAATATCCGTACTACTTTTAAATTCATCCTTTATAAGATTTAATGTGATGACCTTACCTTGCCTCCACAAAGCCAATTCTTTTCTTTCCAGCTCAATTATAAACTCTTTTAGCATTCCGTTAAGTGCATCTTGATTGGGATGATCTTTGATAACCTTCTTCTTTACATCCCATTGCTCTGGACGTAAATAGATATGGGTGGAAAAGTAGACCTTCTTCTTATTGAGGTAAGCTTCTACTTGGACCAGAGCTGTTCCTCTGGAATTCAAACATTTTTTCCGGTTGTAAACAGGACGATAACTAATCTTTCTCATAATTCTTAGTTCTAATATTGAAATACTATATTCTATGATGAGATGTAAAGTGAACACTAAAAAAGCATTTGAAGATGTTTTTGTTCTTTTCTTTATATAAACTTAGAAAGATTGCCCAATATGTTAACAATTATAAGTTAATATATATTTAAAATGCAGGTTACAGATTGAAAGTCGCTCTATTGCTAATATTAAAAAATCGAATAAAAATGAAGTGAATTTTATTTTTTTTGTGAGATAAAACTCCCTAAAAGCATGATAATAGAGGAAATACTTGTGAATTTTACCATTATTTGTTTGATTTTACAATTTTATTCATATCTTTGCCAATTGTTAGAGTGAATGAATTTATATTAATCTAAAGTTAAACTTTAAGAGAGAATTTTATGAAAAGAAAATTTATGCTGTTATTGACCTGTCTTTTTATAGGTATAGGTCTGGTAACCGCTCAGGTCACGAAGGTAACAGGTACTGTTATCTCGGAAGAGGACGGATTACCCGTAGTTGGCGCCTCTATTTTAGTGAAAGGTACTGCTGTAGGTACTGTTACTGACATGGATGGTAAATTTCAATTACCAAATGTACCAAGTTCTGCAAAGACTTTGGTAATTTCGTTTATAGGTATGAAATCTCAGGAATTACCTATAAAGCAGACTATGAATGTTATCCTAAAGCCTGATACAGAAACACTTGAAGAAGTAGTCGTTTTGGGCTATGGTAGCGGCAAAAAAATTGGTAGTATTGTCGGTTCTGTTGCAAAAGTAAATTCGGAAAAATTATCAGCAAAACCTGTAGCTAATGCTATGGATGCTTTACAAGGACAGGTTTCAGGTTTACAAGTTTATACTAGTTCTGGTGAACCGGGCTCTAGCTCAAGTTCATATATTAGAGGTGTAGGCTCTCTAACTGCAGATAATGAACCTTTATATGTTTTGGATGGAACTCCGGTTAGTTCAAGTGTAATGGTAATGATGAATCCTAATGATTTTGAAAGTGTTACTGTATTGAAAGATGCTTCGGCAACTTCTATTTACGGTTCACGTGCTGCTAATGGTGTAATCTATATTACCACAAAAAGAGGAAAAATTGGTGAAAAAGCTGTGATTACAGCATCCGGTAACTATGGTACGGCTAGATTGGCACGAAGAGTAAGTAATCCAATGAATTCAACAGAATTACTTAACTACCAGTTGTCACATGGTATCATTAAACAAGAAACTTATGATAAGTATATCAATTCGGGTATCGATACCAATTGGGAAGATTACTTTTTTAAAGATGACGCACCGACTTATCAAGCCAACTTATCTATCCAAGGTGGTAGTAATAAAACAATGTATTATGTATCCGGTTCATATTATTTTCAAGATGGTATAACTCCTCGTTCAGAATATAATAGATATACATTCCGTTCTAATTTGGAATCAAGACCAACAGATTGGTTGCGTTTTGGAGCTAATTTCGGTGCAACTTACGATGAACAACAAACTTCATTATTTACATATCAGGGATCAAATAATTTGAATGGTGGTATCTTTGGTACTATTTTGAATCCTACTTATTATAATCCTTATGGAGAAGATGGTTCTAAACTGGATGTTATTCCCGGCTTGAACAGATATAGCCCATATTATTTGTCAGACAAGCAACCTTCATCTTCAAACACAGCTCAATTGGACGGTACTGCTTTCATACAGTTGAATCCTATTGAAGGATTGACTATTCGTTCTCAGTTTGGTATAGAAGCTTATGATTTCAGACAAACTTCTAAACGTTTGGCTTCACATCCTGATGCTACTCAGGGAGGATATACCTATGAAGCCTTTAGAAGAAATGCTAAATTGACAATTACCAATACTGCCGAATATAACTTCAAGATTAAAGATATACATGATTTTACAATCTTGATAGGTCAAGAAGGTATTAAAAACGATTATCAACGTTTCGGTTCAGAAACAACCGGGCAAAGTGATGATCGTCTAAGTATGTTGGAAGCCGGTACAGCAGCTACTTTATTAGGAGCTGACGAAAATGATCTCTATACTTATCAATTCTTGTCATTCTTCGGACGTATCAACTATGCTTTAAATGACAAGTATTTTGCAGACTTCTCCATCCGTAATGATGCTTCTTCTCGTTTTGGTAAGGACAACAGAAATGCCATCTTTATGTCAGGAGGTTTGATGTGGAATATGAAAAAAGAGAGTTTCTTAGAGGACGTAAACTTTTTGTCTGATTTAAAACTTAAAGCCAGTATCGGTACTACCGGTAACTCTTCTATCGGCAACTATGATCACTTGGCATTAGTGGGTACTAATTTATATAATGCACAAGGAGGTTGGAAAATTAATACTCCCGGTAATGGAGATTTGGGATGGGAAAAACAAACTTTGGCTAATATCGGAATAGAAGCCAGCTTCTGGAACAAATACCGTATCGAACTGACTTATTATAATAAGAAGACCTCTAATATGTTAATGGACGTACCTGTTCCTTATACTTCAGGTTTCAGTTCTATTACTCAAAACGTGGGTTCAATGACCAACTCCGGTGTTGAAATAGCTGTTTCGCTCGATTTGCTCAAAACAAAAGATTGGTTTGTTGGATTTAATATGAACTATGCATATAATAAGAATAAGATTACTGAATTATTCTATGGTTATGATGAATGGGCGATGCCCAATTATTTGGTATCATACAATGTCGGTGAACCTGTACAATATTATATGGCTGAGTGGGCCGGAGTAGACCCTGCTGACGGTCAGCAAATGTGGTATATACCGGGAACAGATGGTGAGACAACCAAAGAATATGATGAAGAACTACTTCAGCAAGCTACCGGTAAAAAGCGTTATGCACCCCATAATGGTGGTTTTGGATTAAATGTCTCTTGGAAGGGCTTGAGCCTGAATGCTGATTTTGCATGGGTATTAGGAAAATATATGGTAAACAACGACTATTATTTTGCAGCCAATCCTTATAATTTTGCCGGATATAACCAATCAAAAGACGTTCTGAATGAATGGAAGGAACCTGGTGATATTACTGATATTCCTGCTTATGGAAATGTTATGCAATTTGATACTCACTTATTGGAAAATGCTTCATTCTTGCGTCTGAAGAATATTTCATTGTCGTACACTTTGCCTAAAAATTGGTTACTGCCAACCAAAGTAATACAGGGAGTAAGAATTATGGCTACAGCACGTAACTTGTTTACTATTACAAATTATAAAGGTGCGGATCCTGAATTGGATACTAATTTGACTTATGGGGCTTATCCTAATACAAAGCAATTTACAATTGGTGCTGAATTAACATTCTAAATATTTAAATTATGATACGTAAAATATTCAAAACTATAATATTGTCGTCATCTCTTGTCCTGACTGTGACATCGTGTGACTTAGACCAATATCCTAATGATAGTATCTCTACGGAGACATCTTGGGAGACTGTAGACGACGCGGTTAAATTCCGTAACGGTATTTATTCCTACTTCAAATCTATCAATGGAGGAATTTATACCTATACTGCAGATCAGCAGTCAGATTTATTTAATGCAACAATCTCCTATTCTAACCGTGGTGGAGATATGCATCGTTGGGACTTTACAGCTGCTCAATATGATGTTGAAGATATTTGGCAATATAATTATTATACAATTAATAATTGTAATAATATTATAGCTAATATAGATAAAATTGCAGCTGAAAAAGAGGAGGATAAAGCTACTCTTAATATGATTAAAGGTGAGGCTTATTTAATGCGTGCTATTTGTTATAATACATTGGTAACCCGTTTTGCAAGTGACTATGAACCGGCGATGGCTGCGTCAGCTAAAGGTTTACCATTGGTTCTTGAAATGGATCCTCAAGGCAAGCCGTCTCGTTCTTCATTGGAAGATACTTATAAGCAAATAAAACAGGATATTAAAGAGGCACGCGCTAACTTAACTACTAAAGGTGAAGCTAATTCCGTTTATTTTACAGTAGATGTGATTGATGCGATTGAAGCGCGTGTTGATTTGTATATGCACAATTACGCTGAAGCCATTACATTGGCAAAAGGACTGATTGATAAATACCCTTTGGTTGCAGATGCAAACATGTTTAGCAATATGTGGTTAAATGACGAAAGCTCTGAAATTATTTTTAGGTCATTCCAATCTGTAGATGAACGTGCTAACTCTATGTCATTATACCTTTCTTATAGTACTACAACTGAAAGTTTTAACCCGGATTTTATTCCTTCAAAATGGGTATTAGATCTTTATGAGGATGGTGATATCAGAAAAGAAGTATATTATCGTAAGGACAAAATTACCTGCCTTGAAACAACAGTTGATGATGTTTATATGTTAAACAAGTATCCGGGCAATCCCAAACTGAAGAAATCGGAGTATGAATATTATCAAATGCCAAAAGTATTCCGTGTAGCCGAAGCATATCTAATCGCTGCTGAAGCTTCCTATCAGGCTAATGATGAGGTAAATGCCCTGAAATACTTAAACGATTTGAGAACTCAACGTGGTGCAAGCGTAGTAACTGCGACAGGTGATGCTCTGTTTAAGGAAATAAAGAATGAATGGATTCGTGAATTTGTTGGCGAAGGTCAGCGAATGAATGATTTGAAAAGATGGCATGATGGCCTTCAACGTCATGATCCACAAAACCAAGCTATTTTGATGATTGGAGCCGACTATACTGAACTCACCAAAGAGGCTTCTGACAAACGCTTCTTGTGGGAAATTCCTAATAATGATATGAATGCCAATTCTAATATAGAAGGTAATTGGTAATATAGAGAAAATAGATTACTCACTAACTTAAAAAAGAGACTGTCTCAAAAATATTTTGAGATGGTCTCTTTTATTTTTTTTGTAAATAAATCGACATCAAATAATTGCATACAGAAAGTGTATCGGAATCACATATGATGGTAGAATCCAGGTAGAAAACAGTTCATAATATCGCTGTTTGAAGGTATTGTAAAGGAGAAGTAAAACCTTATCTAAAAAAATAAAGTGTTATATATCAGTATACTATATATAATTTTAGTTCTGCAAAAACTTTGGTTATTTCGTTTATAGGTATGGCAACTCAGGAAGTAGCAATAAAGGCAAACTTGCAGATATTTTTAAAAGCTGATGCAGAAGTACTTGATGAGGTGATGGTTGTGGCATACGGTACAGCTAAAAAAGCTTCATTTACCGGGGCAGCCTCAACAATTTCAGCAAAAAAAATATTGAAGGATATTCCGATTAATTCGTTTGAAGAAGTCTTGCAAGGTTCTGCTCCGGGTGTTACGGTAAACAGCAATAGTGGACAACCCGGTGCAGCACTTTCTATCCGTTTGCGCGGTACAGGCTCCATGAATGCCGGAAATGAACCTCTATATGTCATTGACGGAATTCCCGTAGTATCTGGAGACGTTGCTGTTTCAGGAGTGAGCGGAGATACTAAATCTTTTAATATTATGTCTTCTTTGAATCCCAGTGATATTGAAAACATAACCATTTTAAAAGATGCAGCAGCGGCATCACTCTATGGCTCCCGAGCTGCAAATGGAGTTGTCCTGATTACTACCAAAAAAGGACAAGAAGGAAAAACAACCATAAGTTTCAAAGCTAATTGGGGCATAACCGATTGGGCTACCAAAAACCGCGAGACTGTTAACGGTGACCAACAAAGGGAGTTGACTTATGAAGCCTTTTACAATGAGGGTATACTATATAAAGATTACGATGAGGTCCAAGCCAAGCAGTACGCCCAACAAAATGTAGATGTGTGGGCGCCTAAACTAGACCGCTATTCCGATTGGGAATCAGCCCTGTTTAAAAGTAACGGCTCAATGGAGAACTATGAGTTTGCAGCTCAAGGAGGTAATGAAAATACAAACTTCTATGCTTCTTTAGCTTATAAGAACGAAAAGGGCATGGTAGAATCATCATGGATGAAAGGCTTCTTCGGTCGTGCCAATGTAAGCCACAAATCCAATGATGGCAAAATAAAAATGGGAGTTAATATTTCCATGTCTAAACAAAGCAGCTCTCAGGTTTCAGAGGGATACGCTTATGGCAATCCCTACTTTGTTACACGTTGGTATGCTATTCCTAATATACCAATCTATAACGAGGACGGAAGTTTTTATGAAGGATTCCCTATTGCCAATTTAGGCGTTGCCAATCCGGTAAAAGACATGAATCTAGACAAAAGTTTGTCAAGCGTATTCAGAAGTTCCAATTCTTTATGGGCGTCTTATGAAATTATAAAAGGGCTTATCCTGAAACAAACATTGAGTTACGACTATATCATGAATGAAGCTACCACACACTGGCCAAAAGCTTCACACAACGGTAACTTACATCAAGGATTAATGATTAAGATACCCTATCAAAATCACAATATTTACTCCTCAACTGTTTTAAACTACATAACAACTATTAATGAAAAGCATAATGTAGATGTACTTATAGGATGGGATGTTGATGATAAAAAAGAAACTTATGTAGAAGCTGTCGGAAAAGGATATTCCACAGACTTACTACCTGAACTGGAGAACTCTTCTACTCCCATGACTGCTTCATCGGGATACTCTAGAGACAGATTATTATCTGTTTTGTCACGTTTCAATTATGATTATGCCGGAAAATATTATATTTCCGCCAACTACCGTCGTGACGGGAGCTCTCGCTTAGGGATAAATAAGCGTTGGGGAAATTTCTGGTCAGTTTCTGGTGCGTGGAGAATCAGCAGTGAGAATTTTATGCAGGGATTACCTTGGATCAATGACTTAAAATTAAGAGTTTCTTATGGTATTAACGGTACATTACCAAGCAAACTTTATAGTCACCTGAGTTTAATGAGTACGGGTTATGACTATCAGGACAAACCGGGTATTGCACCGGGTACAATTCCTAACCCCGATCTTGCATGGGAAAGAAACAAGAACTTCAACGTAGGTTTTGACACTCGCCTCTTTGAGCGTTTGAGTTTTTCATTTGACTATTACAATCGCTTAACTACAGATTTGCTTCAAGATGTTCCAACTTCAATGACAGTGGGTTTCACTTCTGCGTTAAAAAACGTAGGCTCCATGATTAACCGTGGCGTTGAGATTGACATTAGTTATGATATTTTCAAGCACTCGGCTATTCAGTGGACTACCGGTCTAGCCTTGTCACACAATAAGAATAAAATTGATAAATTATATGATGGCAAAGACATTATTAGTGGTTCAAGCATCTTACGTGAGGGAGAATCCTATTATTCATGGTGGGCCAGAGAATGGGCAGGCGTTGATCCTCAGACAGGTGAAGAACAATGGGTACTGAACACCCAAAATAAAGACGGCTCTCTGAATAAAGAATTAACAAAGAACCCGGGAGAGGCTCAACGTATTATTATTGGCACTCCTGACCCCAAATTAACCGGCGGATGGAGAAATAGCCTTTCATGGAAGGGACTGGAATTCAACGCCCTGTTCTCCTTCTCTCTAGGAGGAAAATTATTGGATGACGCTTGCTTAACGTATACAGATACTGATGGCGAAAACGCTTATTATGCAATAGGCAAACAGCAGTTAAACAGATGGCAAAAACCGGGAGATATTACAGATGTTCCGCGTCGTATAAATAACTATACATACGCCCGCTATTCAAGCGACCGTCACATGCACACCAATAATTATCTCCGTTTAAAATCGGTTTCACTTTCTTATTCTTTGCCCAAACAATGGCTCAACCCCTTAAACATAAATAATTTGCGCGTGTTTGTTTCAGGCAGCAATTTGCTGACATTCCAATCTTATGACAATGTGGATCCGGAACAACCTATTAATGGTAATGTAAATTTTGCATTTCCGGCAATGAAAAGTGTCAGTTTCGGTCTGGAACTATCACTATAACCTATAAACACAGAAATAATTATGAAACATAATAGTTTAAAATTCTTATTCATAGCAGCATCCATTTCTATAGGATTGTCTTCATGTGATGGCTATCTGGATCAGATGCCTTCTAACGCACTGCCTTCCGATGAATCTATTAACAATATTGAAGATGTAGGTTCTGCTCTAAATGGTGTATATTCAGGTTTACTGTCTAGCGAATATTACGGTGCCGATTTCATATCAAGAGCAGAAGTAGGAGGTGAAGATGTACAAACTTCGACTCCAAGCAAAAGAACTGAAAATTTTTACAAATTCATGTATCGTCAGAATAATGCGCCGACAGGTCTTTGGAAAATACCCTATCAGGTCATTAATCGGGTAAATGTTCTTCTGCAAGCTATAGAATCGGGTAAAATCACGGCTTCTCCTCAATTAGACAATGCAAAAGGAGAAGCTCTTGCAGTCAGAGCATTGTGTAATTTTAACCTTAATATAGTATACGGTTATCCTTATCAAAAAGACAAAGGAGCTTCTTTAGGAGCACCTATTGTAGAAAAGGTCTTGACGGCCAACGACATGCCTGCCAGAAACACGGTTGCCGAAGGCTATGAAGCAATAGAGAAAGATTTAACAACAGCTTTAGGATTGGTTTCTGATAAAGTCAACGATGGGCATTTTAATAAATGGGCAGTACTAGGATTGCAGGCTAGGGTTTATTTGTATAAAGGCAATTATGACGCAGCGTTCAATTGTGCTGAAACGATTATAAAAGAAAGTCCTTATAAACTGATTCAAAACGCAGACTATCTTGCTGCTTGGTCTAATGAATATACCTCAGAATCCATACTCGATTTGCATGTTTCAGATTTGTCTTCCGGTAATCGTGAACTCTTTGGTTATTTGGTAGATCCTAAAGGGTATGCAGCTATAGCTGCAACTGATGCCTTTATCGAACTGCTAAATGAATATCCTAATGATGTCAGATTAGGACTTTTAAAGGAAGATGCTGCAGGAGTTAAATGTATAATTAATAAATACCCGGGAAGGAATGGAGCCTCTACGGTTAATAATATCAGAGTGATTCGCTTGTCTGATATCTATCTGATTGCTGCAGAAGCTGCTTTGCGCAAATCAAGTCCAGATCAAGCGAAAGCAAATAGCTATTTGAATAAGATTATTAAAAGGGCTATTCCAACAGCATCGGATGTTGTCGCTACATTGCCAATGATCGACCGGGAAAGAAGGAAGGAGTTAGTATTGGAAGGACATCGTCTCAATGATATTTTGCGAGTAGGAGGAACTGTAACAAGAGAAGGAGGCCGTCACTTCTTGAATAATACAGACTTAATAAGCCCTAACTGGAATGACTACCGTTGTGTTATGCCTATTCCTCAAGCTGAAATAGATGCTAATGTAAATCTGCAAGGACAACAAAATCCTGAATATTAACACTATTATATAAAATGACTTGATACCTTGGTTTGAATTCTACAGTGGGGTACACTGTAGAACAGCCATAAAGTATCAAGTCATTTTTATTCCATATGGTAGGTGTAAAAGATACCTTAATAGTTTTTCCATCAGAATTCTCGGACAAAGACTTCCTTTTCTTCACAGAAAAAGAGAGAGGCTATCCTATAAAGTACGCATTTGAAAATAAATGGAGTTGTTATTTTCTTTACAACCGCTTCAACCAGAGTTCGAAAAAACGGTCATAAACGCTGTATACACCTAATTCAGCAGTGACAAAATCTTTTTCCAGCAATCCTTTCAGTGCTCCCTGTACACTGCTTGCCGTCAGTTTGTAAGTGTGGAGAAATCTGGAAGAGGTGACTTCCTTTATCCTGCCTTCCTTGCAGATGGCTATCAGCACCTCCTTTTGCTTGGGTGGAAGTTGATAGAGTAAAGAAGAATAGGTAAAATCCATCTGCGATAAAATTTCATCTAATGCCAATTGGATCTTTCCAACTGTACAGGTTTCTTTTTCCATGGTATCCGCATAGAGGAAATTCATAACAAACTGGATATACCAAGTGGTACCGTCAAACAGCCGATATACTTCTTCTATGGTGTCCTTATTGATATTCTTTCCATTCTCTATAAAATGCCGTTCAATGAAAGCGGCATAGCTTCCAATTCCTATAGGTTTCAAATCCAGAATAGTAGTACTTTGATAGAAAGGACGTGAAGGAGTGGTGAATATTTCTCCCATCATATGCCGCTGAGAACCCGAATAGATGAAACAGGCATTGGTGCAATGCTGTATATAAGTCCTTAGTGTCGCTTCTATGTTTTTCTCGGGATATTTGGCTATCACCTGGAATTCATCTATGGCGATCAGGCAAATTCTGTCCGCTTTCTTCAAGTAACTGAAAATTTCGTCCAATGTTACTGAAGGGTTTTTGATATCGCCCATTTCCAGATTCCAACTGGGATTGCCCGTTTCATCAAAGGTGATTCCGGTACGAAGGGAAGATAAAGTGGATAGAAATGTTTCCCATATCTTCTTCCCTTGGGGTTTCAGCCCTTGCAATATGCTCTTACCGAATTCAAAGACAAATTCTTGCAGATTCTTGGTTGCGTAAATGTCTATCAGGAAAGTGTAATAGTTGTTTTTTACTTCCGGCTGGTGGAAACAGTGTTCTATCAGTCCTGTCTTTCCCAACCGCCGGGGGGAAATGAGAGCTACGTTATTTCCATTGGTGATCTGCTTCGTCAGAAAACGCGTTTCTTCTATCCGGTCACAGAAATATTTCTCTGAACGATAACCGCTTGTTATAAAAGGGTTCATTTTTACCATAGTCACATACTTTTCCACAAAGATAATTATAATCTTATTATAATGCAATTATCATCATGTGTTTTGATTTCGTTAATAAGGCAGGTGTCTAGGCGTTTCTGACAAAAAATGTCATTTGACTGCAAAATAAATCCTGTTTCTGTCATCAGTCGTTCCTGTCATACGCACCATACATTTGAAGTGAAAGTAATGAAATTTATTTCATATACGAATAATATAAAGGTTAATTTAGTAAAACAACATCAACACAATTTCATTTTATGGTAGAATTATAGTAGCACTTACCTATCGATTATGGCGCTATAGCCATATTGGGTGTATGTTAGCGTCATATGATGATATTGATAATTAATTATTAATCAATGTATTGTGTATAGTTTTAGTTCTGCAAAGACTTTGGTTATTTCGTTTATAGGTATGGAGAACAAAGAAGTGCCTATTAAACCGAGTGTAAAAGTGACTTTGAAACCCATGACGGAATTATTAAGTGAGGTATTGGTTACCGGTACTTATGGTAGTGCCAAGAAGTTAGGCTCCATGGTTGGTTCTGTTGCTGCTGTAAAATCTGAAAAGATAGCCAATAGACCAAGTGCGAACTTTGCGGATGCCCTACAAGGACAGGTTGCCGGCTTACAAGTTTTTACTTCTTCCGGTGAACCTAGCGAAGGAGTCTCTATGCGTTTACGTGGTATCGGTTCTATCAACTCTTCCAGCGAACCTTTATTTATATTAGATGGTGCTCCTATTTCAAGTGGTGCATTTTCGGCCATTAACCCTAATGATATTGAAAATCTGACTATTTTGAAAGATGCTTCTTCAACTTCTATTTATGGTTCACGAGCTGCTAATGGTGTTATAGTAATTACTACCAAACGCGGTAAAGGTGTCAAACCGACTGTTACCATAAAGGGGCAATACGGTATCTCTCAGCGTGCTGTAGAAAATATCACTTTAATGAACTCAGAGCAATATTTCAATTTCTGTGAAACTGTCAATCCCAATTATAAGACTAATGAAGCTTTTCAAGCTAATAAAGAATTTGCATTGAAACACGGTATATCTACAGATTGGTATGACTACTTTTTTAAAGATAATGCACCGACCTATCAATTAGATGCAAGTATTACCGGTGTAGCCAACAATACCAATTATTTTATCTCTGCCAGCCATTATGATGCAGAGGGTATTGAACCGGCTTCAGGAATGAAACGTGAAACAGTACGTAGTAATATTGATACTAAAGTTTCAGATTGGTTCCGGGTTGGATTGAATTTAGGTTTGTCTTATGAAGATTTTGAAACTAACGGTTTTGCCGGAACAGGAAATAGTTGGTACAACGTAGCGACTTTAAGTAAATGGGCCATCCCTTATGAAACTCCTTATGAAATCATAGAAAATGCAGATGGTTCTATTTCTTATGGAAAAAGAAAAAATATTTTAGATAAAATTGGATTGTGGAATCCGTATTATCTGCTGGAAAATCAACCTACAGAAAAGAATAAAATACGTCTATATGGTAATGCTTTTGAAGAGATAACACCAATAAAAGGACTGACAATCCGTGCGGCACAGGCAATAGATGCTTTCGATTACAGATATCGTTATGTTAGTCTGCCCGCTGATTATAATAATCAAAAGGGTTCTGCATCCGAATCTTTCCAGCGTTATTCTTCATTTACATTTACCAATACAGCCGAATACAAATTCAGTATCAACGAAATGCATAATATATCGGCATTGGTTGGACAAGAATCTATTATTTATAATGGAAGTTCGTTTGGTGCCAGTGTGGATAACATAACAGATGGTCGTCTGCCTATGCTGAGTAATGGTACTATTCCTAAGCAGCCGAGTGCCAGCAAAAAGAAAAAAGTGATGAACTCATATTTTAGTCGCTTGGAATACAATTTTGGTGAGAAATATTTCTTTGACGCTTCTTTCCGTACTGACGGCTCGTCTATTTTTGGACGTGATAATCGTTGGGCTTCTTTCTTCTCTGTCGGTACCATGTGGAATGTGTCCAAAGAGGCGTTCATGGAAGATATTGATTGGCTGAAAGACCTAAAAGTAAAATTCAGCTATGGTACGACCGGTAACTCTGCATTTGATGGTGATCCCTATTATCCTTCTTTGGGCTTAGTGGGTACCGGCAAGTATAATGGAGATCAAACATTCTATATTTCTTCTGTTCAGAATGATGGTTTAACTTGGGAAAAACAAAAGACTATAAATATAGGATTGAGTGCACGTTTGTTTGATCGTTTGGATATCGACTTGGCATACTATGATAAGAAAACCACAGATATGCTGATGACTATTCCTTATTCATATACAACAGGTCACAGTTCCGGTTGGGGAAATATCGGTAGTATGTTTAACCGTGGTTTTGAAGCTACAGTCTCATACGATATTATTAACCGTAGAAATCTGCAATGGAGTGTTTCGGCCAATATTAACTATAACAAGAACCAGATTACTGAGTTGTTTGGTGGACGTGATGAGTATGTTGTAGCCAATACCGGTATTAAATATCAGGTAGGAATGCCTTATGGTGAACTGTATTATGTTCGTTGGGTAGGAGTAGACCCGGCAGACGGACAGCAGATTTGGTTGGATAAAGACGGTAATGAGACCAAAACTTATTCTGAAGATAACGCTGTATTTACAGGAAAGCAACGTTATGCTCCATGGGCCGGTGGTTTCAGTACTTCATTCTTCTGGAAAGGTTTCAGCATTAATGCCGACTTCTCTTATGTATTAGGAAAGTATACTATTAATAATGATGCTTTCTTCTACAACAATCCGAATTTTGCAGGTCAGTTAAACCAATCAACGGATATGCTTGATATGTGGACGACTCCGGGACAAGTAACCAATATTCCTGCTGCTAATTCTGAATTGCGTTTTGACACTCACTTGATTGAGAATGCTTCTTTCCTTCGTCTGAAAAACCTGACTATCGGTTATACTTTGCCGGAAAATTGGTTGCATAAGACCGGCTTTATCAAAGGAGCACGTATTTTTGCTGTTGGACGTAATTTGTTGACCGTAACCAACTATACGGGTGCCGATCCTGAAGTAGATTCAAACTTACAATTAGGAAAATATCCTAATACCAAGCAATTTACGATTGGTGCTGAATTAACATTCTAAATTTAAATAAAGCATAATATGAAGAAATCAATTATACTATCAATTATAGCCTGTTGTGCAGCATTTACTTCATGTAATATGGACGAAATGCCTAGCACATCAATACCTACGGATGAATCAATATTGACCGTAAAGGACTGTCAAGCCTTTAGTAATATGCTTCATGCTGAATGGAGAGGATACGTCCAAAATGCTTATTCAATGGATGCGTTGGTACAATCCGGATTATTGACTGCCACAGCAGATTATGGTAATACCTATGGATATTTTTATCGTTGGGCTTTCGAAATCACAGATGGAGCATTTTCGGGATGTTGGGCCGATAATTATTACATCATAGCCAATGCCAATCATTTAATAAAGGGCGGTCAGAATATCTTGGCAAATGATGCGGAACTAAGTGAAAATGATAAAGCTTATATCAATCATTATGTAGGACAAGCTTATTTTTCCAGAGCTTATGCTTATTTTGAATTGGCCTTGCATTATTGTAAGAACTACGATCCCGCATCTGCCGGAAGTGATTATGGAATACCTTTGGTTACAGAATATGCGCCTAGTTCGGATTATTCCAAATATCCCGGTCGTAGCAGCCTGAAAGAAACTTTCGATTTTATCGTAAAAGATCTGGAACAGGCTTCCAACTTAGTAGGAATTCAAGGAGAAGCCCAGTCTGCATATATTACTTTAGATGTAGTTGAAGCTTTAAAGGCACGTGTCTATTTGGAAATGGAAGATTATCAAAATGCTGCGGCTGCTGCACAAGGATTAATCAATAGCAAGCGCTATACTTTGATATCTGATGGAGATGCGTATAAAAAGATGTGGTTGAACGATGTTGGTACAGAAGCTATCTGGCAGTTCGCAATGTCAAAGACAGAAACCGGTTCAAACGCTTTAGGTAGTTCTTTTATGGGAATAGTTGACAAACTGCCTCGCCCTAGTTATTTACCTGTTAAGTCTGTTTTAAATTTGTACGATAAGGAAAATGACATCCGTTACGATGCTTATTTCACAACCGGATTGATTGACCGTCAAGTAGGTGATGATATTGAGGTCACTTATTGTAGTAAATGGCCGGGTAATCCTGAATTATATGAAGGAAAATCCAATAATGTCAATAAGTTAAAAGCTTTCCGTATTTCTGAAATGTATCTGATTGCTGCTGAGGCTTATGCAATGTTGAATCAAGAAGATAAAGCTTCAGAGATGTTGAATGAACTAAAAAAGATACGTATCAAAGGATGGACTGAAACAGTTTACAATGGCGCAGCTTTGATGCAGGAAATTCAGGATGAACGCGTACGAGAATTGTTTGCCGAAGGCAATAGATTGTTTGACATGAAGCGTTGGAAAATTGGTATGAAGCGTAGCTCATCTGATGCTCAAAGAGACGATTATTTGCCTGCTTTGGGTACTGATATTGAAAAAGAAGCTACAGATAATCGTTGGGTATGGCCTATTCCGAAGGATGAAATGGATAGTAATCCACAACTGAAAGGGCAACAGAATCCTGGATATTAATGTAAAAGCTTACTGAATATAATAAAAGGTCGTGTTTTATGATAACACGGCCTTTTTAAGTTGAGTACATTATAGTTATAAAATTCCCACGATATTGCAAGAATAAGTTCTATTCAGAGCTGTTTTAGCATATCAGAACTCTGATTTATGGTAGAATATTAGTAGAAAATATTTCATAATATTGCTTATTTGGTACTTTAAATGAAGGGGAAACACTTGGAGGCAGCATGTCAAAGTATTGATTATCAGTAAAATAAATAATTGTTTAGTTCTGCAAAAACTTTGGTTATTTCGTTTATAGGTATGGCAACTCAGGAAGTAGCAATAAAACCTAATTTGAATATTATATTAAAACCTGATACTGAGACTCTTGAAGAGGTAATTGTTACAGCCTATGGTACAGCAAAAAAATCTGCTTTTACAGGTTCTGCCTCTGTGATAAAAGCAGATGAGATTGGAAAAGTACAGACCTCGAATGCTACTGAAGCGTTGACTGGTAAAGTTTCAGGTGTACAGATAAGAACAAGTTCAGGTCAACCGGGTAAAAACTCTCCCTCAATCTTAATTCGTGGTATATCTTCTATTACTGCCGGTAACTCGCCTTTGATTATTTTAGATGGAACTCCTTATGAAGGCGATTTAAATAACATTAATTCACAGGATATTGAATCCATGACTGTACTAAAAGATGCTGCTTCTAATGCTTTGTATGGTGCACGTGGTGCCAATGGTGTTATTATGATTACTACTAAAAAAGGAACTTCGGGAAAAGCTACTGTTACTTTGGATGCAAAATGGGGGGTGAATACACGTGCAACTCAAGATTATAAAACCATTGATAATCCGGCTCAATATTATGAGCTGTATTATAAGGGATTAAAGGATTATTTTATAAATGAGAAGTCATATTCTCCTTCTCAAGCCCATTTATTGGCAAATCAAAATTTATGTGCTTCAAATAGTTATGGTTTGGGGTATAATGTATATACAATTCCTACAGGTCAGTATATGATCGGAGAAAATGGGAAATTAAATCTTAATGCTACTTTAGGCAATATGGTTAACTATAATGGGCAAGACTATTTACTTATTCCGGATAATTGGTTGGATGAAGCTTATAAAACTAGTCTTCGTCAAGAATATAATTTCAGTGTGGCGGCAGGAACAGATAAAGGTTCTTTTTATACTTCATTCAGTTACTTAAAGAATGAAGGAATTTCTCCAAATTCAGATTATAGCCGTTTAACCGGACGTGTAAAAGCCGATTATCAGGCAACAAAATGGTTAAAAATAGGGGTTAATTCATCATATACTCACTATGACTCAAATTCTTTGGGAGAAGATGGTAGTTCTGCTTCTTCCGGTAATGTATTTGCTGCTGCTACTAGAATAGCACCTATTTATCCATTGTATATCCGTGATGGAAAAGGTAATATTATGTATGATAAAAATGGACTTAAAATGTATGACTATGGTGATAAAACAAATGCAGGTCTGGAACGTCCCGCATTTACTAAGTCAAATGCGTTGTCTGATGCCATTTTAAATACAAGAGAAGGTAACGGTAATTCTTTTAGTGGAAGTGTATTTGCAGAAATTCGTTTTTTGAAAGATTTTAAATTTACTAGTACTAATGATGTTTATGTGGATGAAGGGCGTTCTACCACAGTAACCAATCCGTATTATGGTTCATATGCTTCATCTAACGGTATTGTAAGTAAGACTCATGCTCGTATTTTTGCATATAATTTCCAGCAACTGCTTAATTACACGAAGGAAATAGGCAAACACAATATTAATGTAATGTTAGGTCATGAATATAATAGATATGAATATTATAATTTGAATGCTAGCAAATCTAATATGTTTGACCCTAATAATCATGAGTTAGCCGGAGCTGTTACTGATGGTTCACAGGATTCTTATACTACCTTATTGAACAGAGAGGGGTATTTTGGACGAGTTATGTATGATTATGGTGGAAAATATTTCTTCTCAGCTTCTTATCGTCGCGACGCCTCTTCACGCTTCCATCCTGATAATCGTTGGGGTAATTTCTGGTCGGCCGGTGCTTCTTGGTTGATATCTAAAGAAGATTGGTTTGATTATTCATGGATCAATATGCTGAAACTTAAGGCTTCGTATGGTTCTCAGGGTAATGATAACATTGGTAATTACCGTTATGCAAATGTATATACCATCAGAAATTCTAGTGGAAACCCGGCAGCTGTACCGGAAACAATGGGTAACAAAGATATTACTTGGGAAACTAATGGTAACTTTAATGCCGGTATAGAATTCGAGGTATTTGATAGCCGTTTGACGGGTAGCGTAGAGTTCTTCTATCGTAAAACAAGTGATATGTTATTCTCATTTCCATTGCCTCCTACATTTGGTTATACTTCTTATTATGCAAATATTGGTGATATGCGCAATAGAGGCGTGGAATTAGAGTTGAATGGAACTGTTGTCAAAACAAACGATATTACATGGGATATTCGTTTAAATATGACTAACTATAAGAATAAGGTAACATATTTACCGGAAGAACGCAAAACTATGACAATGCCTGACGGAACAAGAGGTTATTCTAGTGGAAACTACTTCTATGGTGAGGATATACCATTATATACTTTTTATTTGAAAAAGTATGCCGGTGTTAATGAGAATGGCGAAGCTTTGTATTATATACAAAAGAAGAATGAGGATGGTACTTATGGAGAGCGTGAAACCACAACAAAATATTCAGATGCCACTACTTATCTGTGTGGAACTGCATTACCTGATGTATACGGTGGTTTTGGTACTACGTTTACTTATAAAGGGTTCGACCTTTCTGTAGATTTTACATATCAATTGGGAGGTCAATGCTATGATGGAGACTATCAAAGTGCTATGAATTCTCCTACTTCTCAGGGAAAAGGAAATGTAATGCATGCAGATTTATTGAATGCTTGGAGTCCTGAAAATCCTAATTCTAACATACCTCGTTTCCAGTTTGCTGATTCATATTCAGCAGCTTCTTCAGACCGATTCCTGACTAGTGCTTCTTATTTGACTTTGCAGAATTTAAACTTGGGCTATACGTTGCCTTCTAATTTATGTCGTCCAATGGGATTGGAAAAGCTGCGTATTTATTTGGCATGTGACAATGTATGGACTTGGTCGAAACGTCAGGGATTAGACCCGCGTCAAAGCATCAGTGGTTCAGGAACGGCATCCTATTATGCTCCTATCCGTACTATTTCGGGAGGTATCACAGTTACATTTTAAATGACAAAAGACTTATACATTATGAAAAAAATATCAAAAATCATATTGGGTATATGTTGCTCCTCTTCATTACTGCTTAGTAGTTGTATTGAGGAAACGTTCCCTACTAACTCTGCAACAGACGAACAATTAACTTCTTCTTCAAAAGCAACGGAAGCTTTGTTATGGGCAATGCCAGCCTTTGTCAATGATTACAAAACCTGGAATGCAGGAGATTATGACTGGGGATATGGCTCTATTATGCATGTCCGTGATGTTATGACAGAAGAAATGGTTATTAATGAAAGTAATTATGACCACTATTCAGCATGGGAGCATAATCAGTATATAGGTCCGAATTACTTGACAACACAATGGATTTGGAACTACTTCTGGAAATTTGTTCAAACAAGTAATAAATTGATTGCAGGTGTTGATCCTAATACAACAGATGAAACTTTGTTAGGATATTTGGGAGCTGCATATGGATATCGAGCTTTTATTTACCTTGATATGGCACGTATGTTTGAATTTTTGGAGAATGACAAGATTTCGTCTGTTAATTCGAATGGTAATGATGTATTGCATTTGACGGTACCTATTGTTACAGAATCTATTACTGAGGAAGAAGCGCGAAATAACCCTCGTGTCTCTCGTGAGAAGATGCTCGAATTCATTGAAGGAGATTTGGATAAAGCAGAAGAATATATTAAGTATTTCAGTCGTCCTAAGAAAACGTTACCCGATTTGGCATGTATTTATGGTTTGAAAGCACGTCTGTATATGTGGGTCGAAGATTATGCAAAAGCAAAAGAATATGCACGTAAAGCTATCGATACCGGTAATTATGTACCGACAAATAAAGCCGATTGGACTAATACTACTTCTGGTTTTAATGATATTTCTGCTACATCTTGGATGTGGGGGGCAAGTGTACAAAAAGAAGATGATGTTGTTAAATCCGGTATTATAAACTGGACTTCATGGATGTCGGGTGAAGCTGCTTATGGATACGCAGGTGCTGGTCCTGTACCGATGGCGGATGTTCGCTTCTACAACAAGATTTCAGACAAGGACTTCCGTAAACTTTCATGGAAAGCTCCTAAAGGTAGTGCTTTGGAAAGTCAGAACGAATATTGCAATCCTAGTAGTGCGGTAGATATGGCAGAATATGCTTCTTTAAAATTCCGTCCGGGTTCAGGAAATGTTTCTGACTATAATGTAGGGTCTGCAACTTCTTTCCCATTAATGCGTATAGAAGAAATGTATTTTATCGAAGCGGAAGCAGCAGCTCACTTAAATGCTTCAGATGGTGTCTCTTTAATCAATAGTTTTATGAAGGGCTATCGTTATCCATCTTATGAATGCAAAGTAACTAATCAGGATGATGTTGTAGAAGAAATCGTTTTTCAAAAACGAGTGGAACTTTGGGGAGAAGGACAAAGTTTCTTTGATATTAAACGACTGAATTTACCTGTTACTCGAGCTTATGAAGGAAGTATGCATCATGCAATAGGGCGTTTTAATACTACAACCCGCCCGGCTTGGATGAATATTTGTATCGTTCAAACAGAGGAAAATAATAACAAAGCACTTCTTGGTTATGAAAATCCCGATCCTAGTGATTGTTATAAAGCTGAATAAAATTTGAGCTAACGTATAAAAAGAAATATTATGAAATCTATTAATACATTATTATCTGCATTATTCTTTCTGAGTGCAATTGTTGGTATTACATCTTGTACTGAGGAAGCTGATTATACTCCGGCGCAAAAGCCGGAGAATGCGCAGGTTTATTTCGCTACTGATGAGGCATCGACTGTTTCATTGGAAACAGGTCAGCAATCTTTTATGGTGAGTATTTATCGTATATCCCCCAAGGGGGCATTAACAGTAAATATCACTAGTCAGGATGAAAGTGGTATTTTCACCATACCGTCTTCTGTAACTTTTGCTGAAGGGACAACTAAAGCTGAAATACCTGTAAGTTTTGATTTTGACAAGTTAGAACCTGAAAAGAAGTATCCTATTTCGTTTGCTATTGACGGAAACTCTGAACTTTCGGAGTATGGTAATTCTGAGTTGGTTTTAAATGTTCAGTATGCCCCCTGGGGAGCATGGGAAAAATTTGGTACTGGCGTTTATACATATTCATTGTATTGGGGAGGTAAAGATAGTTATGATATTTATCGCAAGCAATCATTACTTGATGCTAACCAATTTCAGTTTAAAATTTCTCCATGGGGAGCAAATAAAGATACAGAACTTATTATTGACTATAATAAGTCTACCAACCAAGCTAAAGTGTATAGAGAAACTCAGGTGGCTACTCATAGTACATATGGTGCAGTTTATGTTTCTGATATCGTTTATTATATCGATAATATTGAGGGAAAAACGGGAAGTTACGAAAAATATCCATGTACTTTTAATCCTGAAACAGGACTGTTTTCTTTAAATTTGATTTATTATGTTGGAGCTGGTTATTTTGGTCAAGGAGTTGAAACATTCCAATTGGATGGTTTCAAACAATATGATTACAGTATAACAATGACTAATAAAGGAAATTATATTGACCTTGATAAACAGGACAATGCGGTTATTGGTTTCGTTGCAGGTACGGATGTGGATTTTTATAGATATGTATTGGTTGCCGGAGCATTGTCTGATAATGAAATAGATAAAGTTGCTAATGGTATTATTGATGGAAGTATTGAGTCTGCAGAAGTTAAAGGGAATAATAGCATAGCATTTCCATTATCTGAAGCTGGGAAATACACTGTTGTAGCTGTTACTTATAATGAAAATGAAGAAGTGCAACTCCATAATGCGTTAATATTTGATTTTGAACCGGCAGGTAAACCGAATCCTTGGGTTTCATTAGGCAATTGTGGCTATACAGACGATTTTGTATTCACTTCTTATTTTGAGACTGAAAGTGCTGATGACGTAGCTTCTTATCCTGTAGAAATATATGAGAATAAGGAGCAACCCGGAATGTTCCGCTTGCAGAATCCTTACGGACCGGAAAGTTTCTATGGAGAAGTTGAAGGAGCAGTATTTGCTGATGGGAATCATAATATTGTAATTAATGCAACAGATCCTGAAGGAGTGTATATAGAGCTTCAGTCAACAGGACTAGATTTAGGAGATGCAGAGATTGGTATATATTCCATGGCTGGTTATTATTTGGATGAAGGAAAGACATTGGAAGAGGTTAAGGTTGCAGGAGTATGTGGTACTTATAAAAATAATATTATAACTTTTCCGAAAGAGGCTTTAGCAATTGTTTTAGGTGAAAAGATGTATAAAGCCAATATCTATGGCGCTTGGAAAATAGACATGAATGCATTGCAAAAAACAAACAGGTCGGTTTCTACATTTAATTGGAACTCTTTGCAGAAGTCTGTTTTTGCAGGGAATTCATTAATGTCTGTTCCTGATTATCGAATTATGCATGTAAGAGGACAAAAGGTCGATACTCAAAGAGTGGTTAAAGTACGTAATTTTAAATACTAAAACTCAATAAAATGATAGTGCATCCTATAAAAGGGTGCACTATTGTTATATGGCTTTACATAATAACCAAAAACTCAATCTTATGAAACACTTCGTTCATATCTTTCTTCTATTATCAATGTGTTTCTGTTTTCAAGTACAAGCACAGGGGCTCAAAACTTTTAAGTTAAAAAACGGCATGTCTGTTTTTATTTGGGAAGATTCGGGCAAATCAGATGTGTTTGGAGAAGTTGTTGTTCGCACCGGTGCAGTCAATGACCCGGAACAATATACCGGTCTGGCTCATTATTTGGAACATGTCATGTTCAAAGGTACACAGAAGATCGGTGCACTCGACTGGGAAAAGGAAGCTCCCATTTATGAACAAATCATAGCTAAATATGATGAAATGGCCGGGGAGAATGATCCTGTCAGAAAAGAAGTTATCGGAAAGGAAATTAATAACCTTACTATTGAAGCAGGTAAGATCAGCCTTTCTAATGAGTTTTCCGAACTCATTGAAGGAATGGGCGGAACAGGGCTTAATGCCGGAACAAGTTTAGATTATACAGTGTTCTATAATACCTTTCCTCCTTATCAGATAAACAAATGGCTGGAAATCTCTTCCGAACGGTTTGTAAATCCTGTTTTTCGTACATTTCAGAATGAGTTGGAAACTGTTTATGAAGAGTATAATCGCAACAAAGATAATCCTAACAGCCAAACCGGTGAGTTTATGATGCAACAGGCATTTGCCGGACATCCTTACTCACGGTCAATACTTGGTTTGGGAGAGCATTTGAAGAATCCCCGCCTGAGTCAGCTTATCAAATTCTACAATGATTGGTACACCCCGGAGAATATGGCTCTTATTTTGGTGGGGAATGTTGATACCAAGAAAATAATGGGACGCATTGCCGCTGCTTTCGGTAAGTTACATTCCAAAGCTACTCCCGAGCGTAAAGTCTATCCTGATTTGGACATCAAGGGGCGTGTGCAATACAACACCAAGTTTTCTCGGTATCCCTCTGTCATGCTGGTCTATAAGGGGGTGAAGAACGGTCATCAGGATGAAACTGCGTTGGAAATCTGTATGCAACTGCTCAGTAATGGCAGTCAGACCGGTCTGCTGAACAAACTGACGATTGATGGTGAACTTTTGGGAGGGGATGCCTCGCCCGTGACATTTCGTGAACAGGGAAGAAATATTATTACCGGTGTTCCTTCTTATGATAATAATCAAAGGCGTTTTGAATCCAACAAAAGTGTTGAAAAGAAGCTGCTGAAGGCTATTCGGCAGATAGCCCAAGGCGATTTTGAACCATGGGTTGTGGAGACCGTCAAATCCGGTATGTGCCGGGATTTTGACTTGCGTATGGAATCCAATAACTTTAAGGCCCACCTTTTGGAGGATGCCTTTGTCAATGAGCGGGATATCAATCAGGTATTGAATTATAAAGATGTCGTCATGGGAATATCTGTTGATGATATCAAACGGGTTGCGAGAGAGTATCTGACAGGCAATTACCTTGCTATTTACAATGAGAAGGGTAAGCCGGACAAGAGCCAGAAGATTAAGAAGCCTGACTATATGCCCATTGAACCACCTGTCGGACAGTCTTCTCTGTATGCCCGTCAGTTCAAGAATATGGCTATTAATAAGGTAGAGGAAAAGTTTGTTGATTGGAGTAGGGTGCAGGAACGTAAGCTTAATGACTATTCTCATGTGTATTATACCCGAAATGAGGAGAATGAGGTGTTTACTTTATTATTGAAATACGGTGTCGGTTCGGAGATTTTTCCTCGGCTTGAGTATGCCGCTTCGCTGATGAACAATGCCGGTATTATGGGAAGCTTTGAGCCCCAAGAACTGAAAGAAGAGTTGAGCAAATTGAACGCGACGTGTGTCGTGGATGCCGATGACAGTTATCTGTATGTGACATTACGCGGTTATGAGAATGCACTTCAACAGGCCTGCCAGTTGCTTACCCGCCAGTTACTGATGCCTAAACTGGACGAAAGACAGTTGAAGAGTCTGGAAGGGAATGTGATAAGCGGTCGTATTACCCGCAAGGAAAATGTCAATTTGCTGGCAGATGCCTTGCGTCAGTATATTATGTATGGTGATAAGTCTGATTATAAATCGGAGCTGACCGACAAGGAACTGACGGAGCTGAACCTCTCGGAATTGACCGGTGATATCAATCGTGCTACGGCCTATGCGTCGGAAATCCACTACTCGGGTACCTTGCCTTTTGAAACCGTCTATCAGGTGCTGAGTACTTCACTGCCTTTGGTGGCGGGCGAGAAGCAGAGTTCCTCTCCTGTTATGAAGGATATGATAAGCCCGATGGAAAATACGGTTTATTTCCTTCCTAACAGTGATGCCCGACAAAGCCAGATTTATTTCTATATTCCTATGGGAGATTATAATCGGGAAGAGAATGTAAGGCGTGAGGCTTTTAATCAGTATATCAGTGGCGGTTTCAGCGGATTGATAATGAATGAGATTCGTGAAAAGAATTCTATGGCGTATACCGCTTATGGTTTTGCCTCTTCGCGCGGGCTTCCGGGAGCGCAGACTTATTTCTCCGGTTATATCGGTACCCAAAATGACAAGGCTGTTGACGCTATTGATTTATATATGAAGTTATTGACGGATATGCCTGAACGACCGGGGCGTATTGATAATATAAAGAGCTACTTGCGCCAATCAGCTTTGACCGATCACCCTGATTCTCGTAACTTGAGTCTCCGGATAGCGGAATGGAAACGCAGGGGCTATACTGACGATCCGGCTAAGGAGGAACTACCTTTGATTGATTCCTTGACATTCCCGGATATTGTGGATTATTATCAAAAGAATATCAAGGGCAAGCCGATTATAATCGGAGTTTTGGGAAATCCTAAGGATATAAGTATTGATGCGTTGAAGAAATTTGGAAAAGTAATAAGACTGAACGAGAAAAAACTCTTTAATGAAAAAGATACCATGTTTTAGTTCTTTTATAGAATTGAGCAGGAGGATTCATATCTCAGAAGAATCATAAAAAAGAGGATGAACGTTCAACGTTCATCCTCTTTTTTTGTTATATTTGTCGCGAACTTATTTATAATCATAGATAAATGAAAGAATTTGTAATATCTGAAGCACAAGTCGAAACGGCTATTCTGGTAGGTCTTGTTACGCAGACTCAGGATGAACGGAAGACAATGGAGTATCTGGACGAATTGGAGTTCTTGGCAGAAACGGCAGGAGCAACGGTTGTGAAGAGGTATACTCAAAAGTTACCGTCTGCCAACTCTGTGACTTATGTTGGTAAAGGGAAACTGGAAGAGATTAAGGAATATATTCATCGGGAGGAAGAGGAAGAACGAGAAATCGGAATGGTGATTTTTGATGATGAGCTTTCTGCAAAGCAGATACGGAATATTGAGGCTGAACTGAAGGTGAAGATATTGGATCGTACTTCACTGATTCTTGATATTTTTGCCATGCGTGCGCAAACAGCAAATGCCAAAACTCAAGTAGAACTGGCTCAATACAAATATATGTTGCCCCGTCTGCAACGCTTGTGGACGCACTTGGAGCGTCAGGGCGGTGGATCCGGTGCCGGTGGTGGAAAAGGGTCTGTAGGTTTGCGTGGACCGGGTGAAACACAATTGGAAATGGACCGCCGTATCATCTTGAACCGTATGTCTTTATTGAAGGAGCGTTTGGCAGAGATTGATAAGCAAAAAATGACTCAGCGGAAAAACCGCGGCCGAATGATACGTGTGGCGTTGGTAGGATATACTAACGTAGGAAAATCGACATTGATGAATCTGCTTTCAAAAAGTGAAGTCTTTGCAGAAAACAAGTTGTTTGCTACGTTGGATACGACCGTGCGCAAGGTCATAATTGATAATCTACCTTTTCTTTTGACGGATACGGTAGGGTTTATCCGTAAGTTGCCGACAGATTTGGTCGATTCTTTTAAATCGACATTAGATGAGGTGCGTGAAGCGGATTTGTTGATTCACGTGGTAGATATTTCGCATCCTGATTTTGAAGAACAAATAGCGGTAGTAGACAAAACCATTGCGGATTTAGGTGCCGGTGGTAAACCCACTATGATTGTGTTCAACAAAATAGATGCATACACTTATATCGAGAAACCGGAAGACGATTTGACTCCTAAAACCAAGGAAAACATTACTTTGGATGAGTTGATGAATACGTGGATGGCTAAATTGAATGATAATTGTATTTTCATCTCGGCAAAAGAGAAAACTAATTTGGAAGAACTGAAGGAGGTCATATATAATAAGGTAAGGGAACTCCATGTGCAGAAGTACCCTTATAATGATTTCCTTTATCAGACTTATGACGAAACGGATGTCTCTTTGTAGCCGAAGAGGTGAAAATTTCTGAAAGTGAATGCAGTAGAAGGATAATAGAATGAAAATAAAAGAAATACCTATATTATTGCTGACCGGTTATTTAGGCAGTGGAAAAACTACGCTGGTCAATCATATTCTTTCCAATAAGCGTGGTGTCAAGTTCGCAGTTATTGTCAATGATATTGGTGAAGTGAACATTGATGCCGACTTGATTCAGAAAGGTGGAATTGTAGACAAGAAAGACGATAGTTTGGTGGCACTTCAGAATGGTTGTATCTGTTGTACTCTGAAGATGGATTTGGTGGAGCAGATAGATGATATCATGAAATTGGGGCGTTTTGACTATATTGTTATTGAGGCAAGCGGCGTTTGTGACCCCGCTCCTATTGCACAGACCATTTGTTCTATTTCAGGCATGAATACTGTGTACGGTTCATGCCGGTTAGATTGTATTGTAACTGTAGTAGATGCTTTACGTTTGCAAAGTGAATTTTCTTGCGGTAATGATTTAACTCGTAAAGGTATTGATGAAGAAGATATTGAAAATCTGATTATCCAACAGATTGAATTCTGTAATATTATCCTGTTGAATAAGGCTTCGGAAGTAAAGCGTGATGAATTGGAGCGTATCAAGCAAATTATCCGTACTTTGCAACCGGCTGCCGAAATCGTAGAATGTGACTATGCCGAGGTGGACTTGAATAAGATTATCAATACGGGGTTGTTTGATTTTGAACGGACTGCCACTTCTGCCGGTTGGATACGTGGTATAGAAGGAGTACTAACAGAAGAGCAGAAAGGGGAGGCGGAAGAGCGCGGACATCACCATCACCACGAAGAACATGAAGGGGATACTCATCACGCAGAGCACGATGAGCATTGTCACCATCATCATGAAGGTGGTGAAGTGGAGGAATATGGCATCAGTACTTTTGTTTACTATCGTCGTCCTGCGTTCGATATTCATAAGTTCGACCATTTTGTTGCTACCAAATGGGGCCGTAATATTATCCGTGCTAAGGGGGTATGTTACTTTAGCAATAACCCGGACATGTCTTTCCTTTTTGAACAGGCCGGTGTGCAGAAGAAACTGAAAGAAGCAGGTTTGTGGTATGCCACAGCACCGGAAGAAGAATTGATGGAAGTGATGCGCCGGGAACCGGGCTTGCTGCGTGATTGGGACGATAAATATGGTGACCGTATGCAGAAGATTGTTTTTATCGGTCAGCATTTGGATAAGGAACAGTTGGTACGTGACTTAGATGCGTGTTTGGAATAATATTTCTTTTAGGCACAGAACTCAAGGATAAACACGGATTATTTTTTATTCCGTAAGCTCCATGTTTTCTGTGCCTAAAATACATAGTGTATACTCTATTTCTTCTTCACTATCGGAAGTAGAAGTCTGGTTGCTGCATTTTGTTGATGAAATATCTTAATGTCTTGTTTCATCACAAAATCTTCCACTCCGCAATGATAAGTGTCTATGAACTTCTGTGGGTTACGGTCAATGATGGGGAACCATGAACTTTGAATTTGTATCATCAGCCTGTGTCCGGGTAAGAAAGAGTGGGCTACATCGTATAAAGTATAGTTGACCGGTGTTATTTCTTCCGGTTTGAAAGGTTTGGGGCTGTCAAACCCTTCCCGAAAACGTCCTCGGAACAATTCGCCGCGAACCATTTGTTGGAATCCACTCATGGGATAATTACTTTTCAGTTGTTTGCGTATTTCTTGTGGATATTCGAATCTTTCGGGATAAACATCAATCACTTTCACCATGAAGTCTGCATCGGTGCTGCTTATGGCTGTCATGAGTTCCACTTCGATTGGACCTGCCAAGGTTAGTGTGTCTTTCAAAGGTTCGGTCATGAAGGTAATGACATCCGGGCGTGAAGTGGCAAAACGTTGGTCATCAATCATGTATTCCAATGTGCGGTAAGTAGTCGGATTGGCTGTATAAGGAACCGGTCGTGACATATCCGATACATATTCTGTATATGATTTCTCTTCTTTCGGTGCCTGAGTGGATACTGAACCGTCGGCATGGATATAATAAGGAGTTGGAACCATTTCTTTTGCAGGCCATTCTTCATAAGTCTTCCATTCATTCTCGCCGGAATAGAATATGTTTACCCGATTTTTGGGCTTTTCTCCTTCTCCTTCCAAAAAATAGCGAAAGAAGGGATACTGAATCTCATCCATATAATAAGCCGAAGTACTTTTGCCAAAATAAACATTTCCGATACTTTGGAAGCTGTGGCGTGTCCAAGCGCCATGCCACCAAGGACCGAAAGTCAGATAAAGGTCGGTTTCGGGAGACTGCTCTTTGATTGCTTTGTATAAGTTCCATGCACCATAGCAATCCTCTGAATCATACAGTCCGCCCACTACCAGTATAGCAGGTTTCAGATTGTAGCAAGATGTACGTGCATCACGCTCTTTCCAGAATTCGTCAAAGTTGGGATGATTCTTGATATTGTTCCACATGGTTTCAGTTGTATCTCTCACCAGATTATCTATGTCTTTAAATGTGCCGATAGACAGGAAGTCGGTATATACATCGTTTTTCACAATCTGATGCATTACGCCTTTTCCCATGTTGCGGCCTTCCAGACGGGGGAGAAAATTGGTGGTTTGCAGGAGGGTAAACGCACCATTGTGATGGCGGTCGTCTCCCCTGAACCAGTCTGTGACCGGAGCTTGCGGTGAAACGGCCTTCAATGCCGGATGATTACATGAGGCGGTCATGGTGGCATAAAAGCCTTCATAGCTGATGCCCCAGGTTCCTACACGTTCATTGCTGTGAGTGTGATGAATTAGCCATTCGATGGTATCATAAGTATCGGTGGCTTCATCTATATTTTTCTTATCTTTTTTCCCTTTTCTGTTTTTGTTTAACGGGCGTAATTGTACAAAGTCTCCTTCACTTTTGTGGCGGCCGCGAACATCTTGAAAAACAATGATATAGTTCTTGTCAACATACTTTTTCAGCGCGGTTTTCAGATAATTGTCAAACCTTTCTCCGTAAGGGCTGCACGAATAAGGGGTACGCATCATCAGGGTAGGGTGTTTCCGACTGTTGTCTTTCGGTTCGTAAATAGCAGTGTAGAGTTGCACTCCGTCACGCATCGGAATCATAACCTCCCGCTTGGTATAGATTTCCATGAGTCGGAGCTCCAAACTGTCCGGTTGGTTGGTGGCTCTGTCGCGGGTCCATCCTTTCAGACCGAAAAAGCATAAAAATAGAGAAGTGATAAGAAGTAATTTGCCTGTTCTTTCCATATACAATGTTAGGTGATTAAATAATGAGTCGGCAAAGGTAAGGACATTCTCTGAAAGTTTTTACGCTAATTAAGGAAAAATTTCGATAATAGTTACTACCTTTGTGTCACTAATAACTAATTAACTAAAATAAGTATCATTATGGCAACACCTCCGTTCCACTATCAGCCCATGTTCGATTTGGGACCTGACAAAACTGAGTATTATTTGCTGACTAAGGATTATGTGTCAGTAAGTGAGTTTGAAGGAAAACCTATCTTGAAGATTGAAAAAGAAGGTTTGACTGCAATGGCAAATGCCGCATTCCGTGACGTTTCGTTTTTGCTGCGCCGTTCGCACAACGAACAGGTTGCTAAGATTCTGAACGATCCCGAAGCCAGTGACAATGATAAATATGTAGCATTGACTTTCTTGCGTAATGCGGAAGTTTCTGCTAAAGGTAAATTACCGCTTTGCCAAGATACCGGTACGGCTATCATCCACGGTGAAAAAGGTCAGCAGGTATGGACCGGTTATTGTGATGAAGAAGCACTTTCCGAAGGTGTTTATAAAACTTATACAGAAGAGAATCTGCGTTATTCCCAGAATGCTCCTTTGAATATGTATGATGAGGTGAATACTAAATGTAATTTGCCGGCACAGATCGACCTGGAGGCTACCGAAGGTATGGAATACCACTTTCTTTGTGTAACCAAAGGCGGTGGCTCTGCCAATAAGACTTATTTATATCAGGAAACAAAAGCTGTGCTGAATCCGGCTACTTTGGTACCATTCTTGGTAGAAAAGATGAAGACTTTGGGTACGGCTGCTTGTCCTCCTTATCATATCGCATTCGTAATTGGCGGTACATCTGCTGAAAAGAATTTGCTGACAGTGAAGTTGGCATCCACTCATTATTATGATGAGTTGCCCACTACGGGTAACGAATACGGACGTGCGTTCCGTGATGTGGAACTTGAAAAGCAAGTATTGGAAGAAGCTTACAAGATTGGTTTGGGAGCTCAGTTTGGCGGTAAATATATGGCACACGATGTTCGTATCATCCGTTTGCCCCGTCACGGTGCTTCTTGTCCGATCGGGCTCGGTGTATCTTGCTCTGCCGATCGTAACATCAAATGTAAGATTAATAAGGACGGTATCTGGATTGAAAAGATGGATGACAAACCGGGTGAATTGATTCCGGAAGCGCTTCGCGAAGCAGGTGAAGGTGATGCTGTGAAGATTGACCTGAACCAGCCGATGGCAGACATCTTGAAAGAACTGACCAAGTATCCGGTAGCTACCCGCCTTTCATTGAACGGAACAATTATTGTTGGTCGCGACATCGCTCATGCCAAGTTGAAAGAACGTTTGGACCGCGGTGAAGATTTGCCTCAGTATATCAAGGATCATCCTATCTATTATGCAGGTCCGGCAAAAACACCGGAAGGTATGGCTTGTGGTTCTATGGGTCCCACTACTGCAGGACGTATGGACCCGTATGTGGATTTGTTCCAAGAGCATGGAGGCAGCATGATTATGTTGGCAAAAGGTAATCGGAGCCAGCAAGTAACTGATGCTTGTAAGAAACATGGTGGTTTCTATTTGGGTTCTATCGGCGGACCGGCTGCTATCCTTGCACAAAACAATATCAAGAGCATTGAATGTGTGGAATATCCTGAATTGGGTATGGAGGCTATCTGGAAGATTGAAGTGGAAGACTTCCCTGCATTCATCTTGGTAGATGATAAGGGTAACGATTTCTTCAAGCAGTTGAAACCGCGTTGCTTGGGTAATTGTAAATAAGCAATATCCTTTTTTTATAAATAATAATAGGCATCCGCTTTTTAACGACGGATGCCTATTTCTTTTGAAACTCTTTTATGATATTCTATCTCTCTTGGTCTTTATTTCTTTTGGGAGGTCTGTTTCCAGATGCGTATCATATAGAAAGCACAGTGAGTAAAAGCGAAGACAAATGAGATAATGAGTAAGGTCTTATCTTCGTCCCAACCCACGGTCTGCTGATGCCATAATCCAGTGATAACAGATAAGACAGATAAGGCAATACCTATCATGTTGAGTATGGTAAGTCCGCGTCGGCGCGGTATGTGTTGCTCCAGTTTGCTGTGTTTTACTCCATAGCAGGCATATACGTCCAGACCGATTAGCATCCATAATACCAATCGAATCCAAGTATCCGCCGGAAGGAAAAGCATCATGCACAGGCAAGTCAGGATTCCGAGAATCGGTACGACCGGCACAAAAGGTGTTTTGAAGGCGCGGTGCACTTCGGGCATGCTTTTACGGACAATCAGCACGGCTGCACAAACCAGAGTGAAAGCGAATAGTGTTCCGATGCTGGTCATTTCACCTGCTACGCGTGCCGGAACAAATGCTGCCAATAATCCTACGACGACCATGAACAATAGATTACTGCGTGCCGGTGTGCGGAACTTCTCATTGATATGTGAGAAGAAAGGGGGTAATAATCCGTCACGGCTCATGCTGAGGAAAACACGGCTTTGTCCCAACAAGGTTACCATAATGACGGAACAATAACCAAAAAGGATGGCAAGTACGATGGCGCGATTCAGCCACGGATAATCGGGGTGAATGATGCCGGCGGCATCGGCATGTCCCATGTGGTCGATGGCTACGGCTACGGGTGCGATACCTTGTTGACCTGCGAAATCGGTGTAGTGGGCAACTCCTGTCATTACATGAGCAAAGACCATATAAAGTATGGTACAGATGAACAATGACATGAGTATCCCTATGGGCATATCCCGTTTGGGATTCTTGGTTTCTTGGGCTGCCGTGCTCACGGCATCAAAGCCCAAAAAGGCAAAAAACACGATGGCTGCTCCGCGCAATACGCCCGACCAACCGAATTCTCCTAATGTCCCTGTGTTGGCAGGAATGTAAGGAGTATAGTTTTCTGTATTGATGTATTTCCAGCCTAGTACTACGAAGGTGAGGATAACCGCTACTTTCAGAAATACGATAAAGCCGTTGAAGATGGAACTGCCTTCTGTGCCTCTAATCAGGAAGATGCTCATCAGTACTACGATAAGGAAAGCCGGAATGTTAACCACTCCTCCGTCCCACGGGCAGGCTGTAAGTGCATGCGGAAGGTTGATTCCTACTCCTTCGAGAAAGGCGATGAGGTATCTGCTCCAGCTGATGCTGACTGTGGTGGCTGCCACTGTATATTCCAGAACCAAGTCCCAGCCGATTATCCACGCTATCAGCTCTCCCATGGTGGCGTATGAATAGGTATATGCACTACCTGCCACGGGTATCATCGAGGCAAACTCGGCATAGCATAGTCCGGCAAAACAGCATCCGATGGCTGCAATGGCAAAAGAAAGTGTTATGGCAGGACCGGTATATCCTGCTGCTACTGTTCCTGTGATGGAGAATAATCCTGCTCCGATAATTACGCCTACTCCCAATGCTACCAGACTCCATGCGCCCAACACTCTTTTAAGTGTCTTTGCGCCCGATTCGTTTGCTTCAGCCTGAAGCATGGAAAAAGGTTTCTTAATAAATAATCCCATATCTTTTTATAACCTAATTAGTGATAATTGGGTGCAAAGGTACGGATTACCGTCATGAAATACAAACCTGTAGTAAAGTCTATAACGATTATTCGAGATATTTCGTTATTTTGCCGCTTATCTGAAGCAGAGATATTTCGCATATTTTGGTATCATATTCTGCCGAAAGGATACGTTCTTCTGCATCGAGCAGACTTTTTTGTGCTTCACGCATTTCAATACCTGACAAGTCACCGAGCAGGTAACGTTCTTTGGCTATTTCGTGATTTTCGCGGGCGGCTACCAGGTTTTGACGCTCCAGATTCAACAGACGCAGGTTGTTGCGGTAGGCTTGCCACAGGTTACTCAGGTCGGCTTTCAGTCCCAGCTCTAGCTGTTCACGTTCCAATTGGGAGTTACGAATGGCGAGGCTTGCATTGCGCTTTTCCCGACGGCGGTTGCCGTCCCACAGGTTGATGCCTATCGTGATACCTCCGTTCAGTCCCCAGTTGCTTCTTCGGCTGGTGGCGTTGGTTTCATATTTATTTAATGTGTAGCCATATCCGGCTTTCAATTTCACGTAGGGATAGTTGCGCGACAATACTTTTCGGTAGTCCAATTGAGCGATAGTCGTATTTTGGTCTGCCCGGAGTAGTCCGGCATTAGTCGACAGGGTGGCGGACCACAGTTCGTCATAATTCAGTGCATCATTGACTGTAATGATAGAATCATTGAGGCGCAAAGGGCGGTTGACTTCTTGCACGGCCATCAGCTCATTCAGATTGATGCGAGAAGTTACTACCAGTTCTTGTTGTTTCATGTATTGTGCGCTATCAGCATTAAAGTCTACTTTTGCCTGTTGGTAGTCCAGTCGGGAGAAGTTACCGATATGATAGCGTTCTTCCACAATGCGCAGACGCTCTTTGGACAGTGATACGGCATACAGGAAATTTTTCAAGCGTATCTCTTGTTGAACGTAGTTATAATATTCGGCGGTCAGTCCGGCTATGAAATCTTCTAATGTGATGCGGGTATTTGTTTCGCCCAACCGTTCCAGCTCCTTTAATTGTTTATAGGTTGTGCTGATATTAAATCCGTCAAAGAGCGTCCAGTTTACGTCCAGTCCGGCTTGCAGGGTTTGGTCGTAGATGTTGCGTTCGCCGGTAGTGGTTCCGGTGCTGCGGTTTTTGCTGTCTGTATTGTCCAATGAACCGCTGTATCCTGCCGACAGATCGAGTGTAGGCAGATAACCAGCATTGGCAAGTGTGGCATTGTTGTGGCTCACTTGCTCTTCATTGCGGGTGATGCGGATGGAATAGTTATTGGCAAGTCCTTCTTCCAGGCATTTCTTTAGTGTATAAGGATATTGTGCATATATCTCGGTTATTCCTGCCAGGCAGACACACATTACTATAATAATTCGTTTCATACGGTTTCTGTTTTGACTTTTCGGTTAGTAGAAATATAGGTATAAATAGCCGGTACGATGTACATGGTGAGTAAAGTAGAAACAAGCATACCACCTACAACGGCCGTACCCATGGCAATACGCTGGTTAGCTCCCTCACCGGTTGCAAAGGCCAGAGGAATCAACCCCAATATGGTTGAGACACTGGTCATCAGGATGGGGCGGAGACGCTGCAAGGCCGCATTTCGGATGGCGGCCATTTTGTCTTCACCCGATTCTTGTTTCAGATTGGCAAATTCTACAATCAGGATACCGTTTTTTGCCACCAGACCAATCAGCATGATGATACCAATCTGACTGAAGATGTTCATTGTAATGCCACCGGCAAACATAAAGATGAGTGCTCCCGCAATGGCCAATGGCACTGTCAGCATAATGATGAATGGGTCTTTGAAACTCTCGAACTGTGCCGCCAAAATGAGGTAAATAAGTACTAGTGCCAGTATAAAGGCAAACATCAGGCTGGACGAACTTTCGCGATAATCTTTAGAGTCACCCGAAAGTGCGGTACGGAAAGTATCATCTAAGGTTTCGGAGGCAATTTTATCCATCTCTTCCAATCCTTGTCCGATTGTTTTTCCGTCGGCAAGTCCGGCAGAAACAGTAGCCGAGATAAAGCGGTTGTAGTGGTAAAGTTTGGGGGGTGCCACAGACTCTACGAATTCCACCAAGTTATCCAACTGAATCATTTCTCCTTTATCATTTCGGATATAGATGGATTTGATATTGGAAGGTTTGTTTCGTTGCTGACGGTTGATCTGCCCTAAGATTTCATATTGTTTTCCATTCATATAGAAGTACCCCATGCGCTGTCCGCTGAGGCCGTATTGCAGTGTCTCTGCGATGTCGCGTACGCTGGCACCCATTGTGCCCGCTTTGTCACGGTTAATGTTGACTCGCATTTCGGGGCTGCTGAATTTCAAATCGACGTCAGCCATTTGGAATGTCGGGTTATCGTATACCTTGCTTAAGAACTCAGGCAACACTTTTTCCAATTTCTCAATACTGACGGACTGCAATACATATTGTACAGGCATGCTTCCCCTGCGTCCGCCGAAAGAAGATTGTTGCTGGACAAAGGCACGAGCCTTTGTTTTGTTGCGGATAGCCTTTGAGATACGTTCGGCTACTTCCATTTGGGTGTAGTTACGGTCTTTTATATCTTTCAGTGTGATACGGATATTACCGCTACCGCTCGACACACGTGCCGTAACCGATTCGGCATCAGGCACAAGGGAGTCGACCAAATGATTGATATCTTCGGTATAATCGCGGATATATTCATAACTGGCTCCTTCGGCAGCACGGGTATTGATGCTGATTTGCGAACGGTCTTCCATCGGTGCCATTTCTGCCGGGATATAGCTCCATAATATGCCGATGGCAACTACCATTAACAGCGTGATAGGGATAGCCGATATACGTTTCTTTAAGAAAGCATCCAATGAACGGGCATAGATGCGGTTCATTCCCTCAAAGAACGGTTCTGTTTTGCGGTAGAACCAACTCTGCTTTTCACGTTTAACCAGTAGTTTGGTGGCAAGCATTGGGGTAAATGTCAATGCCGCAAATGAGGAGATAATGACAGAACCGGCTACAACAAAGCTGAACTCGCGGAACAGTCGTCCGCTGGTTCCTTCCATAAATACGATGGGGAGGAAAACGGCAACCAGCGTGATGGTAGTTGATATTACAGCAAAGAATATTTCTTTGGCTCCTTCGATTCCTGCTTCAAACGGTTTCATTCCCCGTTCTATTCGGATATAGATATTCTCGGTCATTACAATAGCGTCATCCACCACCAATCCGACAGAGAGTACGACGGCCAGCATGGTGAGCACGTTGATGGAGAATCCGGCAATATACATGACGAAGAAAGCTCCGATAAGCGATACCGGTATCACGATACAGGGAATCAGCGTTACACGCCAGTCGCGTAAGAACAGGAAGATAATAATGATAACCAGTATAAAAGCCTCATATACCGTTGTCTTTACCTCGTCAATGGAAGCGCGTATGAATTTGGTATTGTCAAAGCCATAGCTGTATTTCACATCTTCTGGAAGGTCTTTTTGCATCTGCTGCATGCGCTGATATACGGCATCAGCTATCTCGATGTGATTAGCACCCGGTTGGGGAATCACAACGACACCTACCATCGGAACCCCATTCATTTTCATGTAGCTTTTGATATCGGCAGGACCAAGTTCGGCGTAACCTATATCACTGAAACGGATGACATTGCCGTTTACCTCCTTTAATATAATATTATTGAATTCTTTAGCTGTATGCATCTGTCCCATGGTACGCAATGTCAGTTCAACGGTATTTCCTTCGATACTGCCGGATGGTAATTCGATGTTCTCTTTGGTAACTGCATTTTTTACGTCTACCGGAGTAATGCCGTATCCTGCCATCTTAGTCGGGTCAAGCCATAAGCGCATGGAGTAACGTTTTTCACCCCAGATGGAAACGCTACTTACATCTGATATGGTCTGCAATTGTTCTTTTACCGTTAAGTCGGCTATTTCACTAAGCTCCAGCAGTGAACGGCTGTCGCTTTGGATAGCTACCATCAGGATGGGGACGGCATCGGCATCGGCTTTCGATACAGTGGGAGGGTCACAGTCGCGCGGCAAATAGCGTTGTGCACGGGAAACTTTGTCGCGCACATCGTTGGCTGCCGTTTCAAGATCGACGGACAATTCAAACTCTACCGTGATGCGGCATTGGCCTTGTTGACTGACGCTGGATAGGGAACGTATACCGGGAATACCATTGATATTCTGTTCCAGGGGTTCGGTGATTTGGTTCTCGATAACATCTGCATTCGCACCGGAATAGCTGCAAGTAACTGAGATGATAGGATTATCCACAGACGGGTATTCACGAACTCCCAATGTGTTGTAGCCAATCAGTCCGAAAAGTAATATGATAATCGTAAGTACGGTAGCAAGCACCGGTCTACGAATACTAAGTTCGGATATATTCATTGAAGCATTTTTTTTGTGGTTAGTTAAGAGCCTGGATTTCAACCGGCATACCTTTTCGTAATTGCAGTGTACCCGAAGTCAGGATAGTGTCACCGATAGCCAAACCCTGAACAATCTGGATTTCGGATTCGGTGCGGATGCCGACAACTACATCGGTCGGTTCTGCCACTCCGTTGCGATACACAAAGACTTTGTTCTTCCCCATTTCGGGTACAATTGCTTCTGACGGGATAGCTATTGCATCTGCTATTTCTTTTTGTTTCAACTGAATATCAGCATAGCGTCCCGGCAATAACTCTCCGTTCCGGTTAGGATATATGGCGCGAATGTTCAGTGAGTGAGTTTCCATATCCAGACTGGATTCTGTGGCATATACTTGTGCAGGATAAGCGTTGAGCCGTCCTTCTACTCTGAAGTCCAGATTCATTCCTTTTTTTATTTCGCGTGCGTAACGTTCGGGCACGGCAAATTCTACTTTCAGCGGGCTTACTTTAGTCAGTTTGGCGACTACGGTAGTGGGAGAGGCATAAGCTCCGACACTAACCTGTCTCAGTCCGATAATTCCATCGAAAGGAGCGCGTAGTTCTGTCATGTCAATACTAGCCTTTATATTTTCAATATCGGCATTCAGGGTAGCCAGTTCTGTTTTTACCTGTTCATATGCCTCTTTACTGACAGCATCGCGTTGCAACAAGGCGTTTTGGCGGAAAACACGGTCTTCTGCCAGTGGTATTTGAGCTTCCAATCGTTTTAGCTGGGCTTGCAATTGCCGGTCATTTACTTTGGCTAATAGCTCTCCGCGCTTGACGGAACTGCCTTCTGTGAAGAAAATATCGGTAATCTTTCCGGAGGTTTCAAAAGAGAGGTTCACTTCTTCGTCAGGCACTAAGCGTCCTGTTACCAATATTTCATCAGTCAGCAAGTGAGGTGTAATGACTTGGGCATTCACCTTCAGTGTCTTTGATTTATTCTCTCTGGGCAGTGCATCGGCTGCCGTTAACTCTTCATTTTCGTGTGGGGTGAATTGATAGATGCCTAAACCGGACAGTCCGATTCCGATTGTTAATATAATGCCCCATTTAATTCGTTTATTCATGTGCTTTTCTGATATCTGATTTCCGATGAATGCAATCATCGTTGTAAAGTTAGAAAAGAAGCGCGGTGTTAAGTTTAAACGCCGCGCTTCTTTTTAATATTTTTTTTCGTTTGCCAGTTTCCACATGGCAAGGAAAGAAGCTTTTGTGATATCTACTGTTTTATTCCAGTTAATTTTTGCCACTTCGTCACCCGGTAGATGATAGTCGGGATGAGCATTGGTGTGATACCATATAATAGGTATCCCTTCTTTGGCGAAACTTCCATTGTCACTTCCACCTACAGGATTGTCCCATGCACGATAATCGGGTTCCAGTTGCAGGCGGTAGTCTTCAATGTCTTTTTTCAGCCAGTCACCGAACGCGGGATGGGCAGCGGTGTAAAAGTAGACTACCCCTTTGGGCTGCTCTTCATTATTATTGCGTCCTATCATGTCATAGTTCAGATAACCTTTTATTTTCTTCAACTCGGGATAGGTCATTGTGAAGTAGCGTGAGCCTAACAACCCTTTTTCTTCACCGTCCCAGAAAGCAAAAATAACAGTGCGTTCCGGTTGCTCTCCTGTTGCCAGAAAAGCACGTGCTACTTGTAGCACAGCTGCTACTCCGGAGGCATTATCGTCTGCTCCGTTATAGATTTGGTCACCCTCCAAAGTAGGGTCATAACCGAGATGGTCGTAATGCGCGCCGATCACTACAATCTCATTTGGATTCTTCCCTTCTATCTTGGCCAGGATATTGCGCAGGTCCAGCTTCTGATGGACTGTCTTTTTCAGGGCGGCGATAGAGTCGGGGTGAACTTGCCAGCGCTTATTCTTAATTTGGCGTTCTGCATGACACACCTCAAAAGGCTGAACATAATCGTCAAATAAAGGTTGCAGGCCCATTTGTTTCAGGCATGAAATGATATAGTTACCGGCGATGCGGCCGCCTTTCCATCCGGCTTCACGACCTTCCAACTCATCGCAGGCAAGGAATTCGATATGCGCTTCGGCGGTTGCACGGTTGATGGTTTCTACTCCTTTCTGTTCCGGTGCTGTTTTCTTGGGAGAAGCAGCATTCAGGTTTGCGGCACCAATTGTGAGAAGTGCGGCTAAGATAAGATGTCTTTTCATAAAGTCATGATTGTTAATAGGCTGCGCGATATTTACCTTCTTCTTTATCTTCCAGCATATTAAGATAAGAAATATAGCGCGACTCGCTGATTAAATGTTTCTCTACTGCTTCACGAACCGCACAGCCCGGTTCATGACGATGGGTACAGTTACCGTATTTGCAGTTGGCAGAATATTCGAATATTTCTTTAAAGTAATGTCCCACCTCTTCTTCTTCCATATCGAAAGTCCCAAAACCTTTGATACCCGGAGTATCAATAATATATCCGTCTTTTCCTATAGGAAACATTTCAGAAAAAGTGGTGGTGTGCATCCCTTTATTATGGTAATCGGATATCTCTCCTGTCTTTAGATTCTTTTCCGGAAGAATGGCATTGATTAAAGTCGATTTACCTACTCCCGAATTACCGGAAAGAAGTGTGACTTTGCCTTCCAAGTCCTTTTTAATCTCATCTATACCGATATGGTTCAGCGCGGAAACTTTAAAACAGGGATAACCGATGTGTGTGTACAGGTTGATTACAGCATCCAGATAACGCAGATTATCTTCGTCATACTTGTCTATCTTGTTGAACACTAATTTGACAGGAATACGATATGCTTCTGCGGTAGCCAGAAAGCGGTCAATGAAAATAGTCGAAGTCTCAGGATAATTAATAGTGATAATCAACATACACTGGTCAAGGTTAGCGGCCAGTATATGTGATTGTTTGGAAAGATTAGAGGCACGTCGGATAATGTAATTCTTACGGTCTTCTATTTCGCTGATAAAAGCAGTACCTTCATTATTCATAATGATTTTTACGTAGTCTCCCACAGCAATGGGGTTGGTACTACGAATCCCTTTCAGTCGGAAGTTTCCTTTGATTTTACAGTCAATGAGCTGTCCGTCTTCCGTCTTTACCTGATACCAGCTGCCTGTATTTTTTATTACTAATCCGCGCACTTTGTTCTTTTATACGGTCATAATTTCTTTATCTTTCTCGGCAAGCAGTTCTTCAATCTTCGCAATGTACTTGTCGTGTACCTTCTGAAGTTTGGCTTCTGCATTTTTTTGTTCGTCTTCGGGCATACCTTCTTTTACGGCTTTCTTCAAAGCGTCAATGGCATCGCGGCGTGCATTGCGGATACTTACTTTGGCTGTTTCGCCTTCTCCTTTGCATTGTTTGGCCAATTGTTTACGGCGTTCTTCGGTCAGAGGGGGAATGCCTAAACGGATGATTTCGCCATTATTTTCGGGAGTGATACCGAGTTCGGAATCCATAATTGCTTTTTCGATGATGCGGAACATACTCTTGTCCCATGGCTTGATGGCGATGCTGCGTGCATCGGGAGTAGTTACTGCGGCTACGTTGCTGATGGGCACCATGCTCCCGTAAGAATCAACACGAATACCATCAAGCAGTCTGGTGCTGGCTTTTCCGGCACGGATATGGGCTAAGGCTTCTTCCAGATACATAACGGCCATATCCATTTTCTCTTGTGCATCGTTAATGCAAGTCTTTGCGTCTGTCATACTGTTTTTTTATTTTAAGTTATATATTATCAATACGTTGTTTTTTAGTGAAACAAAAGTAATTTATTTTTTGATTATCTGCAATATATGACAGAGGATTTATTTATAAAGTTTCCCAAACTCTGTCTTCTTTCCCCCTGATGAATAAAAAGATTGTATGTATTTTGGGACTCCGATACAGTGCGTTTCAACTATTTTGGAGTATATTTGCTGACATAATTATGGATAGAGTATGATTTCATTGTATTTGGCCCGGCATGGGCAGACGGAAGAAAACATGGCGCGTATATTTCAAGGACATTTGCCCGGACGGTTGACTGTAGAAGGGATTTCCCAAGCGGAAGTTTTACGGGATTCGTTGAAAAGGATTCCATTGGATGCTGTCGTTTCCAGTGACTTGAAACGCTGTATGGATACAGCCGAAATAGTGATGGAGGGTAGGGAACTGCCATGGGAAACAACGAGCTTGCTTCGTGAAATAGATTGGGGGAGCTGGACGGGGCTTCGCATCAAGGAGGTAGATCTTCATCACATTCCGGCAGATGTGGAAACGGAGGAGATGCTCTATCAGCGTGCCGGCTGTTTCCTTGATTATATAAAGGCGAATTATGAAGGAAAGACACTTTTGGCTGTTGGCCATGGGTTAATAAACCGTGCTGTTCAGGCACGGATTCAGGGAGTAACTTTACAGCATTTACGTAGTGTGCCCAAGATGGATAATGCCGAGTTGAGACTGTTTATGCTGTAATTGTTTAATTGATAAGTGTGCTATTGGCCTTTTATACTTCTCCAACAAATCTTTCTGAACGGAGGTGTTACCGTTCTGTGCTTATAAAGAACGAGAGTGTATCAAAATGAAACACTTCATTGCTTTTGACACACTCTCTAAATGTAATATTAATTATGTACTAAAGTACCGATACTTTCTCCTGTCATTACTTTCTTCAGGTTGCCGAGTGTATCCATATCGAATACGATAATCGGCAGGTTATTTTCCTTGCACATGCAGGTTGCGGTGAGGTCCATCACCTTCAGACCGCGGCGCAAGACTTCGTCATAGGTAATATCGTCAAACTTGGTTGCCGTGGGGTCTTTTTCCGGGTCGGCAGTATAGATACCATCCACGCGGGTACCTTTCAGCATGACATCTGCCTCTATTTCAATACCGCGTAGTGAAGAGCCGGTATCAGTGGTAAAGAACGGATTTCCGGTACCGGCTGACATGATGACCACTTCACCGTTTTCCATTGCTTCAATGGCTTTCCATTTGCTGTAGAATTCGCCGATAGGTTCCATGCGTATGGCGGTGAGTACGCGTGCTTTTACTCCGGCTGCGCCCAAGGCGGAACTCAGTCCGAGACTATTGATAACGGTTGCGAGCATTCCCATTTGGTCGCCTTTCACACGGTCGAAACCTTTTGAAGCACCGCTCAGCCCGCGGAAGATGTTACCGCCACCGATAACGATGCCGATTTGCACACCCAGTTCATGAATCTCTTTGATTTGTTGTGCATACTCATTCAGACGTTTTTCGTCTATGCCATATTGTTTTTCACCCATCAAGCTCTCGCCACTCAGCTTTAATAGTATTCTTTTAAATCTTGCCATAGTGATTTATTATTTATTGTTTGGGCAAAGATAAAAAAATAATTTGATACTTGGCACTGTAATAAGAGCTGTGAATCAATTATCTTTGTGTCGGATTATAAATGTGATGACTATGCAAGATATAATAAACGGACGTTGCGGTTGGTGTGGAACGGATGAGCTGTATGTGAACTACCATGATAAGGAGTGGGGCAGACTGGTGACCGATGATGATACTTTGTTTGAATTTCTAGTGCTGGAAAGTGCTCAAGCAGGGTTGAGTTGGATAACTATCCTTAGAAAACGTGAAGGGTATCGAAAGGCCTTTTGTAATTTTGATGCCGGACGGGTGGCGCAAATGACCGATGAGGATGTGGAACGGCTGATGCGATTTGACGGTATTGTGAGAAATCGCTTGAAAATCAAATCGACCATTACCAATGCAAGGCTTTTTCTTGCCATACTGAAAGAGTTTGGCAGCTTTTACAATTATACACTGTCATTCTTTCCTGATAGAAAGCCGATTGTTCATACCTTTAACTCGTTAAGTGAGATTCCGGTGTCTTCTCCCGAGTCCGATGCCATGAGCAGGGATATGAAAAAACGAGGCTTTAAGTTCTTTGGAACGATGATTTGTTATGCTCACTTGCAGGCTTCGGGTTTTATCAATGATCACTTGGCTGGCTGCTTTTGCCGAAAAGAATAGTAGCCTAAAATTTTTCTCCCCAACACGCCTTGTAACACACCTCGAAGCAGTAAGTAGGTGATAAATGCCATCCACAGTGCATGGTTCTCCATTGTACCCTTGAATCCGTAATAAATAAGGAAGAAACATCCCGATGCCACTATCATGGCGCGAAGCATGAGATGGGTGGCTGTTGCGCCGATGAATATGCCGTCGAGCAGGAATGCCGAAAACCCGGCTAAAGGTATGGCAAGTACCCAATAAAAATAACTTCCGGCAGTAGTGATTACTATTTCATCGTCGGTCAATAATCTCAAGAAGGCTTGTCCGCCTGCTCCATATAATAAGGTGAAAGCAAGGGAAAGGCCGATTCCCCAACCAAACAGTCGGCGCACGGTCTGATGGAGTTCTCGCCTGTTGCCGGCACCGATGTATTTACCGGCCAATGCTTCTCCGGCATACGCAAACCCATCCATGATGTATGAAAAGAGAGTGAATAGTTGCATGAGCAGTGTATTGACAGCCAGAACGACTTCTCCTTGTGCAGCTCCTGCCGAAGTGAAGAATACGGTAACGGCCACCAGGCAGATGGTGCGGAAAAAGATATCGCGGTTCACCTTAAAGAAACGGTACATGGCTTGTCGGTCGAAAAAGGAATGCCATTCGATGCGCTTTCTTAAATTGCCATAATAGCGAATCCAAAGCAGGTATGCCATCACTAATCCTGCATACTGTGCGGTTAATGTGCCGATGGCTACTCCTTCTATTTTCATGTTGAAGCCATAGACCAAGCAAAGGCTTGCCACGATATTCACGATGTTTTGAGTGATGGCAATGTACATGGGGAAACGCGAATTCTGCATACCGATAAACCATCCGGCAAAACTGTATAATCCCAATACGGCAGGCGCACCCCAAATACAGATGCGGAAATAGAGGGCGGATAGTTGTGCCACTTCGTCTGTGGTATCGATTAATGTAAAAGCTACTTTCTCGATAGGGTATTGGAGAGCTAATAAGATTAGGGCGATGAATAAGCCTACTCCCACAGAGCGTAACAGCAGGCGGGTTACTTCATTTAAATCATGTCTGCCGTATGCTTGTGAAGTCATGCCGCTGGTCCCCATACGTAGAAAACCGAATATCCAGTAAATGATATTAAACAGCATTCCGCCGACGGCTATCGCTCCTATGTAAGCAGCCGAACCAAGATGTCCCACAATGGTAACGTCTATCAGACCAAGCAGTGGAACTGTGATATTCGATACGATGGAAGGAATGGCAATCTGAAGAATCTTTTTATTTCCGTAGCTTAGTTGCATCTCTTAATATTGTTATATGATATATTGCACTTCTTTGAATGCGTATTTTCGGAGCATACCGTTTTCATCTCTCAACAGGATGTGTCCGTCCGGTTCTATTGTTTCGAGGCTTGCTTTAAATTCTCCGTTTTCATCCCTGTAAGGATACATTCCTTTATGGCGGTATTGTGCGTTCAGATAATCGGAATGAATAGTCTCTTTGATATTCGGCTTTTGGGAAATTAATGGAATATAGTAGGAAAACAATCTTTTCAGGATACTTTCCAGCACTTCCTGTTTGTCTGTTTCTCGTCCCAGTATTTGTTTCAGTGAAACAGGGTTGGGGGCAGGGGAGACAAAATGCTCTTGGTTGATATTTACGCCGATACCTGCAATGCAACGGAGCAGATACGCTCCTTCTAATTCATTTTCTATCAGAATACCACATATTTTCTTGTCTTTCCAATAAATGTCGTTTGGCCATTTGATGCTGAAACCTTCTGCATAGGTACTTAAAGTGTCATATACGGACAAGGCGATAAGCATGGAAAGTGTGAATTGCTCACGGGCTTTTAGGGCTGAGGGATAGAGTACGGTACTGAAAGTGAGGTTCATGCCGGGGGCAGATTCCCACGAATTGCCACGTTGCCCCTTACCGGCTGTTTGTTTGTCAACCAGTAGTGTGGTAAATTCTTTGATATTTTCCCGATCGCACAGTTGCGCAAGTCGGTTATTGGTAGAGTCCGTTTCTTTTTCTTTAAGTATGGAGACTGTCGGGTTAGTCGGGCAATTCATTGTATTCTTGTTTTAGTTTACGGGTGAATTTCTTGATGACTTCTTCGTATGAATGATCTATTAAATGTAGAATCATTTTGTCTTCTATATCTCCTTTCAGTGATACTTGATTCCAATATTTTTTGTTGAAGTGATAAGCACCTTCTACTCCCGGATAATGGTCACGCAGTTCCAAAGCATAGTCCGGGTCACATTTCAGTGTAATTAAATCAGGGCATTCCAGTTTGATGCAGGCGGTCATTTTCCCCATTACTTTAAATACTAAAAAATCTTCTCCAAAAGGAAAACCTTCTGTTGTCCCTTTTTTGGCGAGGCAATAATCTCGAATTGTTTCTATATCCATATATAAATAAGTATAGTATTACCAAATAGGTGAATAGAAGGCATCGGCAATATGTTCGATTTGAAAGGGTGCTTCTTGTCCTACCACCGTTATAATGTCAAAGCGGACAGGCAGGTCGATAGCAAATTTGCGGAGATAAGCATCGGTTGAGGCTATAATATGTCGGATTTTTCTATCGTTAACTGCCTCTTCCGGATTGCCAAACCGTATGTCTTTGCGCGACTTAACTTCTACAACGATTAGCTCATTGTTGTATTTGGCTACGATGTCTAATTCTTTCTTGCCACATCGCCAATTACGATGAAGGATGGAGTAGCCTTTTTCTGTAAGGAAGTCGGCTGCTGCGGTTTCCCCTTCCTTGCCAAATTCGTTGTGTTCTGCCATTCTGTTACATTTTGCACAAAAATACTCATTTTTATGTTTTGTATTTACAGAAGTAAAGCTAATTTTGCAGAGAATATGGCAAATAACGTAAAAAAGAGAGTGAAAGTCCCCTCATCTACGCCCAAAAGAAAGCAACGTATGGTGTGCTTGATGAGTGAAGAGGAGCTGAAAATAGTGGATTGTTATCTTAAGAAGTATAAGATAACAAATAAAGCTCGTTGGCTTCGTGAAACGGTGTTGACTTTTATTCATCAAAAGATGGAGGAAGATTATCCCACATTATTCAATGAACATGATATGAGACGGTAAGGAGTTGTATGGCAGATGATACTTTTTATATGAAGCAAGCTTTAATGGAAGCGCAGAAAGCGTTTGCATCGGGGGAGGTGCCGGTAGGCGCTGTTGTTGTTTGTCGTGACCGTATCATCGGGCGCGGACACAACCTGACAGAGATGTTGAATGATGTGACAGCTCACGCCGAGATGCAGGCTATCACCGCTGCTGCCAATAATTTGGGAGGCAAATATCTGAATGAATGTACCCTGTATGTTACAGTAGAACCGTGTGTAATGTGTGCCGGAGCTATAGCATGGGCACAGACAGGTAAATTGGTTTTCGGGGCTGCCGATGATAAACGCGGTTATCAAAAGTATGCACCTGATGCCTTGCACCCCAAGACTGTAGTAATCAAAGGAGTGCTTGCAGATGAATGTGCTCAATTGATGAAGGACTTCTTTAAGAAAAGACGATGATAACCGGAGATAGGAGAAGAGTTATTGTTCCTCAAAATCAACATATTCTCCTTCGTCATCACCGAATATCTTCTTTTTATTGCCTTTTGACTTGTGATGTGTGTTTGAAGCTGAGTCGGTTTCAGCATAGCTGTCATTGGCATCTTGCTGTCTGTTGAAATTTTCGTGGTTGGTGTATGTATGGCTTTGATAATTGCTGCGTTTGTTGCCGCCACCAAACAATACACGCATAATATTGCCTAGAATAGAAAAGCCGATAAAGATAATCAGCAGGAAAAGAATAAGTAGAAAACTTAAAAATCCAAACATAGTAATTTCTTTTTTTTAGTATATCACGTACAACAAGTGTGCCACACGTATTGTTTACGCTCTTTTTTTAGTTAAAAGAGATAGAATGATATACCAGATAATAACGGCTGCAAAGCCGCTGATTTTGAAAATAAGCAGTAAAGGAATGCATACTATCAGGAATATATAGCTCACTTTGTTCTGACTCCATGTCAAATTCTTGAATTTTAAAGAGAACATCGGAATTTCGGCAATCAACAGTAAAGACATGATTAGCACTAAAATAAATAAGTATATCGCATTGAAAGAATCGGATATCAAAAAGGAGTGGCCACCCACTACCAAGGAACCCCAAAACAATGCATTGGCCGGGGTCGGCATACCTATGAACGAACTGCTTTGACGCGGGTCGATATTGAACTTGCCCAGTCTCAAGGCTGAGAAAACAGCTATGAGAAATGCAGTGTAAGGCATATATTCTGCTATGGGTAACAGGAAATCGGGATAATGTACTTCTTTAAATAAAGAGAAAACAATGGCGGCAGGTGCAAAACCGAATGTTATATCATCTGCCAGTGAATCCAATTCTTTTCCCAATGGTCCCGAAACTTTAAGCAGACGTGCCAACATCCCGTCGAAGAAATCAAATACTGCTCCTATTATAATAAAGGTAATCGCCAGTTCATAGTTTCCTTTAAATGCCATTACACTGGCAATACAGCCGGAAAATAAGTTGCAACAAGTAACAGTGTTGGGTATGTGGCGTGTAATACAATTTGCCATTAGGTCTTTTTTATTTTAGTTTAGCAATGACGGTTTCGTTTCCGACGGTTGCTTGTCCCATTTTGACACATACTTCAGTGCCCAGTGGCAGGTAAACATCTACACGTGAACCGAATTTAATAAATCCCATATGCTCGTCAATGTAGCAGTCTTCTCCTACTTCTGCGTAAGTGACAATACGGCGTGCGATGGCTCCGGCAATCTGGCGCGCCATAACGGTATGTCCTTCGGGAGTCTCGATAACCACCATGGAACGTTCATTTTCCGTGCTGGCTTTCGGAAGCCATGCTTTCATGAACTTACCATTGTGATGATCTACATGTTTTACTACTCCGTCCACCGGATACCAGTTGGCGTGAACATTCACAATGCTCATAAAAATGGAAATCATTAAACGGCGGTCATGAAAATATTCATGTTCGTCCACTTCCTCAATTACTACTATCCTGCCATCGGCAGGTGCAACAACTACTTTTTCGGTATCGTGTTCGAACAGGCGGATAGGACAACGGAAAAAGTTCACCATCAGCAAATAGATGATGATACTTGCAGTTGCCAATAGATAGAACAGGATTTTGCAGTCAAATGCCCAAAATACCAATGCATTTATGCCTGCCAGTAATAGGGCACTTGCAATTAAAATCTCCGTTCCTTCTCTATGTAGTCTTATTTTCTTTAATTTCTTCAGTCGGTTCATGATATAAGAAAACCAATTATCGTGCAAAAATATACTTATTTTGAAAACCCTGCAAATAAAAGTTGTTAGAAATGCCTATTTCTGTCTCTTTTAAGATAAAAAAAGCGAATGTTGATAACTTCTTCTTTATCTTTTTGCAGGTTTTGTGAAAGCGGAGTATCTTTAACCGAATTTTTAGGAGAGAAGAAATTATGCAGGATTTTGTCCATTTACACGTCCATACCCAGTATTCTATTCTTGACGGACAAGCGTCTATTCCACGTTTGGTCGATAAGGCGATTGCTGACGGTATGAAAGGAATAGCAGTCACCGACCATGGTGATATGTTCGGTATCAAGGAATTCTTTAACTATGTAAATAAGAAGAATGGAGGAACCAACGGCGAGATAAAGGATTTGAAGAAGAAGATAGCCGGGCTGGAAAAAGGTACGGTGGAATGTGAGAATCCCGAAGCTGAATTGGCAGTATGCAGGGAGCAACTGGAAGCGGCGAAGAAAAAATTATTCAAGCCTATTTTTGGTTGTGAAATGTATGTGGCACGCCGCCGTCTATTTAATAAGGAGGGGAAACCGGATCAAAGCGGTTATCACTTGGTGGTGCTTGCCAAGAATGAAAAAGGCTATCATAATCTTATCAAGTTGGTATCTAAGGCATGGACGGAAGGATTTTATATGCGTCCGCGTACCGACCGTGTGGAATTGGAGAAATATCACGAGGGACTGATTGTCTGTACGGCTTGTATTGCCGGTGAAGTGCCTAAGAATATCATTGCCGGAAAGTATGAAGAGGCTGAAGAGGCTATCCAATGGTATAAACGCGTTTTTGGCGATGACTTTTATCTGGAGTTGCAGCGTCATAAGGCCACCGTACCCCGTGCCAATCACGAAGCGTATAAACTGCAACAGATTGCTAATGAGAAACTGATAGAGTATTCCAAAAAATATAATGTGAAGCTGGTGTGCACCAATGACGTTCACTTTGTAGACGAGGAGAATGCCGAAGCACACGACCGTTTGATTTGCTTGAGTACGGGAAAAGATTTGGATGACCCCAACCGTATGCTTTACTCCAAGCAGGAATGGATGAAGACGCGTGCGGAAATGAATGAAATCTTTGCCGATGTGCCCGAAGCGCTGTCTAATACGGTAGATATTTGTGACCAGGTGGAGTTTTACAGTATCGACCATGCTCCGATTATGCCTACTTTTGCCATTCCGGAGGACTTTGGAACAGAGGAAGAGTATAGGAAAAAGTACACGGAAAAGGATTTGTTCGATGAATTTACGCAGGATGAAAACGGCAATGTGGTGATGAGCGAGGATGCTGCTAAGTCCAAAATAGAAAAATTGGGCGGCTATGATAAGCTTTACCGTATTAAGCTGGAAGCGGATTATCTGAAAAAACTCGCATTGGAAGGAGCTCACAAACGCTATGGAGAAGTGCTGAGTGAGGAGGTGCAGGAACGAATCAAGTTTGAGCTTCATATTATGAAAACCATGGGTTTCCCGGGTTACTTTTTGATTGTGCAGGACTTTATTCGTGCAGCCCGTGAGGAACTGGATGTATCAGTGGGACCGGGACGTGGTTCTGCTGCCGGCTCGGCAGTGGCCTATTGCTTGGGTATCACTAAGATTGACCCTATTGCTTATGATTTGCTGTTCGAGCGTTTTTTGAATCCCGACCGTATCTCTTTGCCTGATATCGATGTGGATTTTGATGATGACGGACGCGGACGTGTGTTGAACTGGGTAACGGAAAAGTATGGTCAGGAAAAAGTGGCCCATATCATTACTTATGGTACAATGGCAACAAAATTGGCCATCAAGGATGTTGCCCGTGTACAGAAGCTGCCGTTGTCGGAGTCCGACCGTTTGTGTAAGCTGGTTCCCGACAAAATACCAGATAAAAAAATGAATCTGCCCAATGCCATTGCATACGTTCCCGAGTTGCAGGCGGCAGAAGTGTCACCCGACCCCATTTTGCGCGATACGATTAAATATGCCAAGATGTTGGAAGGGAATGTCCGCAACACGGGAGTGCATGCGTGTGGCACTATTATATGTAGGGATGATATAACGGATTGGGTTCCGGTAAGTACGGCCGATGATAAAGAAACCGGAGAGAAAATGCTGGTTACCCAATATGAAGGTTCGGTGATTGAGGATACCGGTTTGATTAAAATGGACTTCCTTGGGTTGAAGACTTTGTCTATCATCAAGGAGGCGGTAGAAAATATCAAGCACAGTAAGGGAATTGTGTTGGATATTGATGAAGTCGATATTGAAGATCCGGCAACTTATGAATTATATAGTGATGGACGGACAATCGGTACTTTCCAATTCGAGTCTGCCGGTATGCAGAAATACTTGCGTGAACTCGAACCGAGTACTTTTGAAGACCTGATTGCCATGAATGCCCTTTATCGTCCGGGTCCTATGGACTATATTCCTGACTTTATCGACCGTAAACACGGGCGTAAGCCTATTGAGTATGATATTCCTATCATGGAGAAATACTTAAAGGACACCTATGGCATTACAGTGTATCAGGAACAGGTCATGCTGCTGTCACGTTTGCTGGCTGATTTTACTCGCGGTGAGTCTGATGCTTTGCGTAAAGCGATGGGTAAGAAACTGCGAGACAAGCTGGATCACATGAAGCCGAAGTTTATTTCGGGAGGTCAGAAGAATGGGCATGATCCGAAAGTGCTTGAAAAGATTTGGGCGGACTGGGAAAAGTTTGCATCATACGCATTCAATAAATCGCATGCCACCTGTTACTCGTGGGTAGCTTATCAGACTGCTTATCTGAAAGCCAATTATCCGGCAGAGTACATGGCGGCTACCATGAGCCGGAATATTTCGAACATTACTGAAATCACGAAGCTGATGGACGAAAGTAAAGCGACCGGAATCATGACCAAAGGTCCGGATGTGAATGAAAGTTATCTGAAGTTTTCAGTAAACCGCAAGGGGGATATTCGTTTTGGTTTAGGAGCCATCAAGGGCGTAGGAGAAAGTGCTGTTCACTCTATTTTGGAGGAACGGGAGAGAAATGGAGAATATAAAGATATCTTTGATTTCGTTCAGCGTGTAAACCTCTCGGCTTGTAACCGTAAGAATATTGAAAATCTGGCTTTGGCAGGTGCGTTTGACAGTTTTCCCGGCATCAAGCGTGAAGATTTCTTTGTGAAGAATGCCAAAGATGAAACTTTTACGGAAGTATTGGTACGCTATGGAAATAAATATCAAATGGATAAGGCTGCCGCATCCAACTCTTTGTTTGGCGGTGAGAACCAGATAGAAGTAGCGACTCCCGAAATAGTTCCGGCATCGACATGGGGAGATTTGGAACGTCTCAACAAGGAGCGTGATTTGGTAGGAATTTATCTTTCGGCCCATCCATTGGATGAGTATGCTGTTATCTTGGAGAATGTATGCAATACCCACATGATTGAATTGACCGATCTGACTCCGCTTCAAAACAAAGATGTGACAATGGGAGGGATTGTGACCGGAGTCCGCGAGGGTTACACCAAGACCGGTAAGCCGTATGGTATTGCGAAAATAGAAGATTATAGTGGTTCTGCCGAATTTGCTTTCTTCGGTAATGAATGGGTGGAAAAGAAAAACTTTTTCATGAACGGCATGTTCTTATTTTTAAGAGGAAAATGTCAGCCGAAGCAGTGGCGTCAGGAGGAATGGGAAATAAAGATAAACTCAATTGAACTTCTGCCTGAGGTGAAAGAAAAGATTATTGAAAAGTTGACGGTGACAGCACCTCTGTCTGCCATTGATGAAGAGATGATTGAAGAATTTACGGCTTTGGTGAAGGCAAATCCCGGTAATGCGGAACTTTATTTCCACGTACAGGATGAAGATGGCCAGATGTATGTCAATTTGATGTCTCGCGTGGTAAAGATTGCAGTTCAAAAAGATATAATGACATATTTAAAGAGCCAACCAATGCTCTCCTATAAAATAAATTAGTATATTTGCGCAATTAACAGTTTAAACTATAAGCATATTACAATTATGGCACTAGAAATTAAAGATAGCAATTTTGATGAATTGCTGAATGCAGGAAAACCGATGGTAGTTGACTTTTGGGCAACATGGTGTGGACCTTGTAAAAAGATTGCTCCGGATGTTGAAGCTTTGGCTGAACAGTACAAAGATCAGGTGGTTGTCGGTAAATGTGATGTTGATGACAATGATGAATTGACAGGTCGCTTTGGTGTACGCAACATTCCTACTGTTCTTTTCATTAAGGATGGCAAGGTGCAGGACAAGACTGTCGGTGCAGTTACTAAAGCAGAATTGGAAGAAAAGCTGAAAGCTTTACTTTAATCAAAAAGAATATTCACCTCTTTAATACATTATGGCTATGGGAATTGAAGACGATTTCTTATTGGAAGATGAGGATGATGCAAAAACGATAGAATTTATCAAAAACTATCTGCCTCAGGAATTGAAGAACAAGTTCACGGATGATGATTTGTATTACATCCTCGACGTGATTGTTGACTATTACACCACCAGTGGTTGTCTGGATGTAGAGCCGGATGCGGAAGGATACATTAACATCGATCAGGATGAAATCGTGAATTACGTAGTCAAAGAAGCTGCGAATGACGGTATGGGCCCTTATGAAGCCGATGATGTGTTCTTCGTGGTGCAGGGTGAAATGGAATATGGAAATTCTTTGGGACAAGTAGACTGATACTTGCCTTTTTGATAGAACAATAAAAAAGTGAATGCGCATCTCCTTTATATAGAGGGTGCGCATTCTGTATATTATAATCGTTTTATTTCTTCTGCTACAGCTCCTTTCCCTTTGTATTTGCTCTTTGCCGTATTGAATTTGTAACGGTTATGGGTGTATTCGGAACCAAATGAGAATGTACCTTCAGTCCATGGTCTATCTACTGCATAGGTAGGGCGGTTCAGGTATTCCTTTAACTTTATCATACGATACCTTGTACATTGAGGAAGAAGTAAACGCCGGTGGCTATCATCATCAGTCCTAATAAAGCGTAAAATAAGCGTGCACGTTGGCGGCCTACGTTGTGGACAATAAATTGTGTATTATGTGCGGTGAAAAACCATTCCCAGTTGAGTAAGGAAGCTAGGATGGCAAGTAAACCTACCAATACGAATATTCCTTGTATAATATAATGCATTCCCATTTTTGTATAGTGTCATTGTAAGTAAGGAACACATGGTTCCTTATTATGAACTCCGTCATGGGAGTGTGTCAAAACTAAACCGGTCTATCCCATCGCCAGCTGTAGGGGCAGGGTTTGCCTGCCCGAAGACCCAAAGCAAACTGTTTCCGGGCGAGTGAACCTCGCCCCTACGAACTAAATGACAGCATTGTCCACGTTTTGACATACCCCCCCCCGACGAGATGATAATTATCTTTAGCTTTATCTGCTTCCCGAAGGAACTTTTTTATTCTGCTGTTTCAAAATGGATTTTGCGGCTTCCGTCTTCCAGCTCATCGATATAAACTTTCACGGCATCGCCCGGCAAAACGTCTTCTATCAACTCCGGCCATTCGATAAAGCAAAGCGCACCGCTGTAAAAATAATCTTCATACCCCATATCATATACTTCTTCCAGTTTCTTGATACGGTAAAAGTCAAAATGGTAAATCAGTTCGCCTGCCTCTTCCGAACGATATTCGTTGACGATGGCAAATGTAGGCGAGTTGATGACATCGGTTACTCCCAGTTCTTCACATACAGCTTTGATGAACGTCGTTTTACCGGCCCCCATCTTTCCATAGAAAGCGAAAACGGTGTTGTCTCCCATGGCTGCGATAAACTGTCGGGCAGCTTCGTGGATAGAGTCTAAAGAATTGATTTTGATTTCCATATGATTGTTTGTTTTAACTTCTTTATTATTTATCGGGTATGTCTGCAAAGATAAATGCTTTTCCCCACTTTGCAAAGTGCATACACCAGAATAGAGAAAAATATGATGGCGGCTCCTGAAGGAACTTGTAGTTTATAAGAAATGACCAGTCCTCCCAGGCAGCCGATGTATCCGATAGCGATGGAAAGCCAAATGATGCGCTTGAAACTGTGAGTGAACAGGTTGGCGGTCATCTGTGGCAACGTCAGCAGTGAGATGGCAAGGACAATGCCCACCATGCGCAGACAGGAGACGATGGTAAGTGCGATGAACATCATCAGCAGATACTCAAAGATGGCGACGGGAATGCGTTGCGAACGGGCAAACTCGCGGTCGAATGCTATATAGATAATAGGATTTAAGAAGAGGGTGAAAAATAGTATCAATAAGACCGAAAGGGTAGCCAGCATCCAGATATCTGTCGGCGTGATGGTAAGGATATTACCAAAAAGAAAAGCCGAAAGGTCGGGGGTGAAACCCGGTGCAAGGAAACTGAAAATGATACCTACTGCCATGCCGAATGTCCAGAAGACGGCAATGGCGGAATCTTCGCGCATATCTTTTCGCTTGCTCAGCCACTCTACTCCGAAAGCAGACAAAACGGAAAATACGGCAGCCGACAGAAGAGGGGAGATACCGGCATACAGCCCCAACCCAATACCGCCGAAGGAGGCATGAGTGATGCCGCCGCTGATGAACACCAGACGGCGTGTCACAATGTAGGTACCTATGATGCCGCAGGCAATGCTGGCAAACAAACTTCCCAACAGGGCATGCCGGAAGAAAGTATAATGTAAAAGTTCTAATATATCCATTTGGGTTTGTTTATTAACTTTTTCTGTCGGGGCGATTCCGAGGGGAAGGGGATTATTTGAATCTCCGTTCTCCTACTATCAGGAACAGTTCGTCTTTCAATTCGTCCGGCAATTCGATACCCCGAAGCTGTAAACTGCGGCTCCATCCCGCCACTTCGTCTTCCTTGCAGGTATACATCACCTCGCGAAACTCTTCAATTTCTTCTTCACTGTATCCGTCGGAAGAATGTCCGCGGAAGCGGTCTAATTCCTCGTCGTCATAATATTCTACCTTTTTGCTTACGGCGGCCAGCAGACTTTCTTTTTCGCATATTTCATGTTGTCCGCAACATTCGGCATCCGCTTCCACTATTTCGGGCGCAGCCTGCAGTTCACCGCTTTCTATCTTCTTTTGAATCTTTTTGTTTCGTGCATAGCCTACTGCCATGGCAATGGCGGTCAGGACGATTAATCCGATAATGAGTATCCACATGTTTTTATACCTCCTTTATTATGAAACCTGCTTGTCTCAAATCTTCCCAATAGCGGGGATAGGATTTGGAGACTACTTGAGGATTGTTTATTAATATTTCGGGTAATGCCAGACAGGTAGGGGCAAATGCCATCGCCATGCGATGGTCTTCATACGTGTCGATGGCAGGATGTTCTTCGGTCGTGCATCTTTCTCCTTCCCATGAGAGAACAGAGCCGTCAGTTTCATGGAGTATATACCCCAGTTTCCTCATTTCCGTTATCAGTGCAGCCATGCGGTCTGTTTCTTTGATTTTCAAACTTTGCAGGCCGGAGAAGCGGAAAGGGATATTTAGTAACGCACAAGTCACAACAAATGTTTGTGCCAGGTCGGGTTGGTTGATAAAGTCGTAATCCAGCCTTTCCACACTCTTGCCATTCTTTTTCAAAATGACGGCCTTGTCTTTGTATATGGTTTCTACTCCCAGTGAGCGGAATATTCCGGCTACTTGGCTGTCACCCTGATAGCTGTCCTTGAAAAGTCCGGGCAGCGTGACTTCCGCTTCTTTCGACAAGGCTACTATCTGATACCAGTAAGATGCGGCACTCCAGTCACTTTCCACATAGAAAGGAATGGAATGGTAGGCTTGCGGCTCTACCTTGAGCCGGTGGTCGTCTGTCCATTCCGCACGGACACCGAAATCATTCATCAGTTGCAAAGTCAGGTTGATGTAGGGGCGTGAGATGATATCGCCTGTCAACCGGATGGTCAGTCCGTTTGTCAAAACGGGGGCTATCATTAATAAAGCGGAAATATATTGGGAACTTACGTTGCCGGGCAGACTGATAGTGTCTTTTCTTAATTCCCGCCCTGTGATGCGTAATGGGGGGAAGCCGTCATTGGCTACATATTCTATATCTGCACCCAATTCGCGTAAAGCGTTGACCAGCACTTGTATCGGACGTTGCTGCATACGCTCCGTTCCGGTGATGATTCGTGTGCCGGGTGTCACCGATAAATAGGCAGTGAGAAAGCGCATGGCTGTTCCGGCAGCCATAATGTCGATGGTTTCTTTGTCATCGTTCAAAGCGCGTATCATTACCCGGGTATCATCGCAGTCCGATAAGTTTTCGGGATGGTGTGTTCCGTTGCCTAATGCATTGATGATAAGTGCACGGTTACTGATACTCTTGGAAGAGGGTAATTGGATAGTTGTATGTATCTTAGCGGGTGCCGTTACTTTTATTTGCATCATACCTTATATATAATAATGTGTATCGGAGTGCAAAGTTAGGAATATTATCTTAATACTTGATACGTTGGAGGATAAAAAGAATGTTCTTTTAAGGAGAAGGGGAACCGGAGCGGGACGGAGCAAGAAAATCGGGCGGAAAGATTCCGCCCGTCAGTATAATGCTTTTCACAAAGCTCCCATGCTGATAATTTATAGTAAAGTTAAGCTATAGTAATGCCGGTATCCAGGTAAACATCCTGAATGGTGTGAAGCAGTTCTACTCCTTCATTCATTGGTTTCTGGAACGCTTTGCGACCGCTGATAAGTCCCATGCCTCCGGCGCGTTTGTTCACAATGGCTGTGATGACCGCATCTTTCAGGTCGGAACTTCCATGTGATTCTCCACCGGAGTTAATCAGCCCTACACGTCCCATATATCCGTTGGCTACCTGATAACGGCAGAGGTCGATGGGATGTTCGGAAGTCAGTTCTGTATAAACTTTATCGCTGGTTTTGCCGAACTTGATAGCTGTGAATCCGCCATTGTTGACCGGAAGTTTCTGCTTGACAATGTCCGCTTTGATGGTGACTCCCAAGTGGTTGGCCTGCCCTGTGAGGTCGGCTGCCGCATGATAGTCCACACCGTCTTTCTTAAAGTCATTATTGCGGAGATAACACCATAAAATGGTGGCCATACCCAGTTCGTGTGCATATTCGAATGCTTCGGCTATTTCGACCAACTGGCGGCGGCTTTGTTCAGATCCGAAATAAATAGTGGCGCCTACAGCTACCGCTCCCATATTCCATGCTTCCTTGACCGTACCGAACATCACTTGGTCGTAGGACGTGGGATAGGTCAGCAGTTCATTGTGGTTCAGTTTGACGATAAACGGAATTTTATGGGCGTATTTGCGAGCTACCGCGCCCAAAACTCCGAAAGTGGAGGCAACTCCGTTGCATCCGCCTTCAATGGCCAGTTTGACGATATTCTCAGGATCGAAATAAAGAGGATTCGGAGCGAATGAAGCTCCGGCAGAATGTTCGATACCCTGGTCTACAGGGAGGATGGAAACATATCCGGTGTTGGCCAGTCGTCCGTGTCCCAATAAAGTTTGCAGGCTGTTCAGCGTGCGGATATTTCTGTCCGAATTAATCCACACCTTGTCGATGGTATCGGCCGAAGGCACATGGATGAGTGACTTATCTATTGTTTTACAAGTATGGCCCAGGTAATATTCGGCCCGGTTGCCAAGTAAATCTATTATTTTATTCATAAAGTAATTGTTGTTAAAGTTTGGTTATTTCTTTTTTCCCTGATTGGCCACTGCTTCCATTAGCTTCTTTATCTCTTCCGGATCTCCCAGAAAATAGTCATTCTTCAGATTCAATTTATCATCAAATTCAAAGACATAAGGAACGGCAGTCGGGAGGTTGAGGTGTACAATCTCTTCATCGGGAATGTTTTTCAGATATTTAATGATACCTCTCAGGCTGTTGCCGTGAGCCACCACCAGCAGTTCGTCTTCCGTTGTCAGAGTGGGGAAGATAATACACTTCCAATAAGGCAGAATGCGTTCGATGGTATCTTTCAAAGACTCGGTGCGGGGCAAGTCGCAGTCGGGAACCTTCTTGTAGCGGGTCTCGCGGATAGGATTGCGCGAATCGCTTTCTTCCAATGCATGCGGTGCCACATCAAAACTGCGGCGCCATATCAGGACTTGTTCTTCTCCGTATTTAGAAGCTGTCTCACTCTTATTCAAACCCTGCAGCGAGCCATAATGCTTTTCGTTCAGGCGCCAGCTTTTTTCTATGGGAATCCAATCCAAGTCCATTTTGTCTAGCACACAGTTGAGTGTCTTGACAGCCCTTTTCAGGAAAGACGTATACGCCTTGTCAAAGTGGAATCCCTCTTCCTTCATCAGTTCGCCGGCTTTGTGGGCATCGGCTATTCCTTTCTCCGTCAAGTCCACATCCGTCCAGCCGGTGAATCGGTTTTCTTTATTCCATGTACTTTCTCCGTGCCGGAGTAATACTATTCTTTTCATATTCGGTTCTCCTTTCTTGTTACCTTAAAATCGTATGGCTGATATCGGCAAAGTTACTTGCCATTATTTTCATAATCAATACCTACTGATTATGAATTTAACAATGGCGGAGAACGATTTGTTTACTCCCGGTCACTAAATTCAAAGGAGAGTTGCTCCCATCTTTCCTTTTCCACCGTCCCTTCTCTCTCTTCCTTGGGGTTGGATACGGACAGACCGATGAGGCGGATGGGATGATTGGAATAGTCTACTTCTTTCAAAAGTTGTTTGGCGAGCGGCAGTATCTTGTCGAGGGTATGCAGTTCATGCGGTCGGGTGATGCTGCGCGTGATTTGGCTGAAGTCGTGGAATTTGATTTTCAGCGTCAGTGTATTGCCGGCAAAGCCGTTGCGCTTGAGACGTTCCACCAGTTCGGTGGTCACATGGTAAAGTTCAATGATGGCAGACGAAGGGATGGAAATGTCTTTTTCCAATGTATGTTCACACCCCACGGATTTTCGGATGCGTACAGCTTCTACGGGGCGCAGGTCTATTCCTCGGGCAAAGTCGTAATAAAGTTGTCCGGCTTTACCGAATTGGCGTGTCAGCATTTCAAGGGTACAGGTCTGTAATTCCCTGCCGCTATGTATGCCGATGGAATGCATCCTTCGGGCGGTGACAGGCCCTACTCCCCAAAAAGATTCGATGGGCAGCCGGGAGATGAATTCCAAAGCCTGGTCGGGGTGGATGGTGCACAGTCCGTCGGGCTTGCGATAGTCGGAAGCCACTTTAGCCAGGAATTTATTGTATGACACACCTGCCGAAGCTATCAGTCCCAATTCTTCGCGTATTTGCTTCTTTATTTCTTTGGCAATGTCGACCGCCAAAGGGATGTCGGTCTTGTTTTCCGTCACATCCAGAAAAGCTTCATCCAGCGAAAGAGGCTCGATGATATCGGTATAGGTGTGGAAGATTTCGTGTATCCGACGCGATACTTCTTTATATACATCCATTCTGCCGTGCACGAATATCAATTGCGGACACAGTCTTTTTGCCTTTTGGGACGACATGGCCGAACGCACTCCATAGCGGCGTGCCTCGTAACTGGCGGCAGCCACTACGCCCCGTTCTTCCGCATGGCCCACAGCCAACGGCTTCCCCCGTAGTTCCGGATTGTCTCTCTGTTCGACGGAAGCATAAAAGGCATCCATATCGATATGTATGATCTTACGTTCGGACATATTTTGACTTTGCGTGGCAAAGGTAGAAAAATATATCTGTAATTTAAGGGAAAGACACGGAAGAACTACTGTTTTAATAGTGCTTCTTCTTTATGATATTGTGTATTCGGCAACGTACATTTACCGGATTTTCTCCATCATTTATAAATGACATTGAATTCGTAAATGGATGGCGGTGCAGATGCTTTCAATATGTTCAGGCGTATTTGTGAAGTGCGGTAACTGTAAGGGAAATGAATGACCTTACAGTCGCCCATGGGGACATCCGAACGGTAAATAGTTTCCCACTCCCCGTCTTTCCATATTTCTATCTGATAGTCCTTGATGCGGTTTGTTCTGTAGTTGGAGAAACCGTCTGCTCCGTTTTTGACGTCGCAATATTCAAAGATGCTGATTTTATTGAAAGGTTCTTTTTCGTCCAGCGTCAGGCTCAATGTCGCTACCGTGTCAGCGGCTGCCCATCGGGTTTGCATACCTCCGTCTGTGGCAAACTGTGCACCATATTTGTCCTCGTCATTGCCATAGGTGGAAGAGGCAGTTACGTTGCTGTTCAGTGAAATGAACTTTCCGTTGCGCGGCAAAGGCTTCCCTTTTTTAATACCTAACCGTTTGTTTAGTCCGATAATGGTGTTGGCTTCATGCTCGCGTATGCGTCCGGTTTGGTCGGGCGGAATGTTTACCACCAGTGTATTGTCATTGTCGGTACACCAATAAAACAGTTCTTCCAGTTCATCCAAATCGCGGACAGGCATAATGGATGACTTTTGGAACCAGTTCCATGCTTTGCTCAGGCAAAGGGTATGTTCAAAAGGCAGATAATAAGATTTGCCTTGATGCAAATATTGCTTTTTATCGGCTTTGTGGGCAATTTTAGGGTCCCATAAACGGAAATCGCTTGGAAAGTATTGGAACGTGTATTTATTGTCCACAATCATGGAGTCGGGGAGTGCGAATTTGCGTTCTCCTTCTTTCAGGACAATGGTGTGATTGACTCCTACGGCACATGTGGGTTGCAATTTCTTGATATGTGAGTAAATGCGGGGTAATTGCCACTCTTCCGGTTTCTTGTCCCATCCTCCGTCGAACCATATTTCCTGCACCGGTCCGTAATGGGTCAGCAGTTCGGTCAGTTGATTCTGCATATAGTCAATGTATTTGCCAAAATCTTTCCCTTTGTATAAGGGTTCGTGGCGGTCCCACAATGAATAATAGATGGCAAATTGCAGACCGTATTTTTTGCAGGCTTTGGACACTTCACCCACCACATCCGTCTTGACGGGTGAGGAAGCCACATCGTAGTCGGTATATTTGCTGTCCCACAGGCAGAACCCGTCGTGATGCTTGGTGATGAGCAGAACATAGCGGAAACCGGCATCTCTGGCCACCCGTACCCATTGGTCGCAGTCCAACCGGGTCGGGTTGTAGGCGCTGACGGGGACAGTGCCGTCCGACCATTCGTCTCCCGAAAACGTGTTCACTCCAAAATGTATAAACATTCCGTATCCACGTTTCAGCATGGCTTTTTGAGTCTCATTCGGAGTATCCGAAGGGGTGATTTCCTGAGCGTATGTACACACTGTTGCAAATAGCAGTGTGAAAAAGAAGATAAACTTGTGTGCTTTCATGTAACTAAATATTCTATTTTGTTTTGTTTCCCAAAAGTATATCTTTCTTGCTAAATAGGCTAATATATAATAAGAAAAATCAGCTCTTCTTTTGGTCTTGTTTATCTGCCGGACTGTTTACCTTATCTTTTGCCGGATGGAAAAAATGTATCACATGGGATTTCATTGCCACGAGTTTGTTTGTCAACGCACTCATCCACTCTGTCGGAAAGAATGGGTTTGTGTGTTCCTGCCCTCCCCATATCTTCTCCATTTGTTCGAATATGCTTTGAAGTGTTTTTATACGCTCTTCGTCACATCTTTTTTGATCTTTATATACCTTTACGATTTGCTTGTACAAGTCGACTACTTTTGTATATCTTTCGAGTTGGGCTGTCAATAGTTGGTTGCGATAACAGCTGTCTTCGTATTTCGAGGCTAAATTGTGAATCCAAGAGCGGGACTGTTTGTTAAGTTTTGTAATGGCACTTTCCAATATGACAAGGACGGTGCTTTCATTCACTGACATTAGCCGGGCAATAGTATATATATCGGTTTGGTTGGCAAACGCAAGTAATACTTTACGTTCGTTTTCTCCGAGCAACATGCTCAGTGCATGACTGACAATCTCGTTGACGGCTATAACCTGTTTGCTCAGTTTTGTGTAAGGTCTCTTGTTGTGCTGTCCGTTTTCAATTTTTTCTTAGAGCGAAGCGCTTTTTGCAGAACATTTACCGGTGAGTCCTTTTGAGTCAGTTGCTTGAGCGCAAATCAGGCTGTCTTCATCGACAAGAATTACACCTGCAGCGTCGGAATAAACTACTTCGTGTGTTTCGAGTATATGAAGCATTTCTTTTTGGAAGATGCCATATTTTTTCATCAGTATTCTGATTCCTTTCCAGTTAGTTATATTGCTGTTTTTTAGGTTAAGAGAGGATAAAACAAAGATATAACTATTTAAGGAAATATTGTCTTATTTAGATTAAAAACTTTCTGTTTTTTTGAAGAGTTTGCCCGAAGCTGGAATGCATGGCGTTTGGAACTCCCTAAGTCGTTCCATTAGTCGGAGTAAGCGTTTTCATCCTTTCGATTATGCCTTTCTGTCCGTCAGATTACTACAGTCTTCGGCAGTGGACTGTATAGTCCGCTACTGTAGACCGTACAGTCCATTGCAGTAGACTGTACAGTCTGCTGTCGGAGACTGTAATAATCTTCCGTTTAAAAGGCCTTGACTGACCCTACGAAACGGCTTACTCTTCCCTTTGTTTGTGATATATTATAAAGAAATAAAATAATATATTAGGCTGTTGCTGAAAAGAATCTGCTAATATCTCGAATTGTACAAATATTCACTATTCTTGGAAGATTCTTCTAATCCACCAAGAATAAAGAGTTTGCGTGGATCATCAAAAAACGAGGTAATGAATTGGCAACCGTTCTGATTTCTACATCTTTGCATCAAATGCACTGATGTACAACGCACTTATGCAAAGATAAGATTTTTTACAGAATATGCAAAACATCTTTTATTTTTCTTTTCTAACAAGTACAAATATTGTTAGGTGACGGTTCTTTAATTGCTAAAACTTCAGTAAAGTAAGAAAATCTCCGATCATGGTGGAATCGCTACTATTTCCATCGGAACAATGGCATAAAAATCCTGTTCCGTAGGCCGAAAAGATAGAGAAGGAAATCTATGATACCATCCGACCGGCTGAAGTTTCCCCTTCTTCATCAAAGTTCGTCCGTTCCTGCGAGTCTGCGCGTTTTCCTTTCGGTTTCCGGCAGAAAATTTCCGTATGGTGAAATTTTCTGCCGGAAAAACGCTCCGAAAACGCAGGAACGGACGTGAAGGGGATTCAGAAGGCGAAAACTGCGACCGACGTAGTGCATGTGTAACAAAACAAACAGTTCCGAAGCCTCTTTTCATGCCGGAACCGCCATGAAACATGAAACCGCCTGTTTTTTTTCTGCTGCGGGGAAGGCTCTCCTGCTCCCTCTGCATTGCATGTGGACAGGTATTGCAGCCTTCCTCTGCATTTTGTGGATGCATATCCCCCATACTGATGCTGTCTGTGATTATATATCCGCCTGCTGTCATGTCCGGTGTCGGAAAATGGAATACTATATACCAAACGATTCATACCGTACAATCCAGTTCTGTACACATTGCAATAAATACCAATCATCAACGATTCATAATATTAATATCTGTTTTTACGCCCTATAACGTAAAATTGAGGGGTTAATTCTATTCAAGTACATTTCCTGTTACATTGTAATAGGAATGATGATTTTCGAGTATTACGGGAATAGTCCGGACAACATCTCTATATTTACCTTTTCCATTTGAAGAATGTAGCGATAGAGGTTTTCAAGTACGCTTCAAAGGCTTCCGTCTCACGTTCAAAAGATCGTCAATGGTAAAAGGTTCTGATAAATTATAGAGCACTGGATATGATTTATACAGCCATACATAGGATGCAGCGCATGAGCAGTTTCTGGCAGTTCCGCACTATGACAGGGGATGAAATATTGAATGACTTTCGGGATGAAGATCCGGTTCTTGATGTGGAAGACTTAAATGTGGAGTATGGTTGTTATATCTGGTATATGTCTGCAAAAGATAAGATAGCTGATTGGTATAATATGGAAACCGGGGAATCGTTGTGTTGCTATAGAGATACATATAAGGATGAACTATTACTATTTATTTTAAGAATGAGAAAAGTCCTCCAAAATAGTTGGAATGATATTTATTTTGTAATTTTATGGTGTAATGTATAACCTAAATTTTGATAATATGAGAATTTGTTTGTTATTTTATTTATTGATGGTTAGTATTGCTTTTGGAGCATGTACTGGTGATATTGTGGTTATTGATAATCACGATGAAAGTAAAAATGAAGAAGTTGTTAAAGTGGAGGAATCTATGAAAATCTATTCTGATTTGATGGATTTCTTTCAAAAAGGGAGAACCCGTGAAACGGATGGGGATATTTATCCGGATTATTATGGTGGAGGGTACATTGATGATAATATTTTTTTGAATATTTGGGTGAAGAGTGGTTTTGATGATGTGCCTAGGACTTTATCTGAAACACGTTCTGTCATTATTAAAGAAAGAATGTATTCTTATAATGAATTGAATAATATAATGGAAATTATAGATACATTTAAGGAACAGCCTTTGTTGTCTTCTGTTTCTGCTAATATTTATATGTGGGCGCTGGATAAAAAAATAATAGAGTAGAGGTTATTTGAAAAATTGTACTTCCTCTGATATTAAAGAGTTTAGAAGGAGTGTTATAGATTCTCCTGCTATAGTATTTAGGGTAAAGGAAGGCATATCTGATTCTTGGAATAGTGTTGATATTACTTACAAAGATGTATTTGCCACAAGAGCTGTGACAAATGTTTATTCAGGGACAAAAATTTTTGCGGCAGTTCAAGGCTCTACTATAACCAAACCTGACAGCTTGGGTATAAAGCAATGAGAAATAGAGTTGAAGGTTTTGTGACGACAGGTCATGGCAGCTAATATGTTCTGATTCAAATCATTATTTTGAAGAACATTTACCAATCCGGGATTATGAAGTTTACAATAAAAGAATTGAATATGATGTTTTTCAAAACGTTCTGATTTTGGAAGAACCGACATGAGAGCATTATCCTATGCTTCGCTTATGGCATATTTAATGGTCATTTGATTGAGAAATAAAATACACAGGTATTAATGACAGAAACAATACAATCACAGTGAATGATTTTAACCACTACATGCCAATAAAACAAAATATTGAAAGAACGTATAAAAGTGATATGTATCCAAACAGCCTTACTCCACCTTTTAACGTAATGAGAGGATATTTAATCACATTCTTTTCTTTGTTATATTTAAAATTCTTATCTTTGCATTGTAAAATTTAACTAATATATAACAATGACAACAATCAAGAAAAAAGCAACAAGCAAAAAGACTACAATAAAGAAAACACCCGTAACATCACCTATAGAAATCATTACTCCTGATATTGTAGGAACCGGTGCGGGTAAGATTTGGAACGCACTCAACAGTTCAGAGAAAACATTGACAGAAAAAGAATTACTGACCTTGACCAAACTTTCCAGTCAATCGCTCTATCTTGGATTGGGATGGCTGGCACGTGAGGGAAAGCTGGACTCTGACGGTAAAGGATTTAAATTGATATAATAAGAATCAACAGGAAAGAAGTGGTATAGAGGAATAATAAATCCTAAACCGCTTCCCCCTGTTAATGCAACTATATCCAATAATACCTCTATTTTCAAAAAGACAAGTAAAATACCCCCCCCCCCTTAATTTCCGGTTATTAATATAATGAATACCAATACCGTTTCATTCCTTCTTGAATCCATCATATATCATTTCATCACTTCATACAATTATTAAAAACCGTAAGATAATTTTCCATTGCATCTTTCTCCCGATAATGAATCAGTGCTTTTTTATTGGAAAGTAATTTTTATCCCATACAGTATATTATATGAGAAAAGAAAGTTCCGGTTATGCATTGACGGAACACCTATGCCTGAATGGTTCAAGATGAAATTCAAAGAATTCAAAAAGAGGATTAAGAATATAATGTTCACTAACAAAAAAAATAAGATTACATACCAATAATCAATGAATTGTATTTTTATTTTTGCAGTCATTTGTGAGGCTGAACAATAATATAAATTTAAATGGAAAGATATTATGAAAAGAAAAATGACTATTATATTTTTAAGTACAAGCATATCGCTGTTGTTCTTTTTATTCAACTGTACTGGAAATTATAACAAGAAATAGCCGGTATATATATCCTAAATTGTACAGAAGTACAACCTTCCGCGATAGCGTATAAACTATAAAAAGATGGAGGTGTGTCGTAATTTAACACACCTCCCAGTTTTTTGTCTATTGTTTTTTACATATTTCCTTCCCCTTAGGCATTACACATTGAATTATTCACAAATATTACAAAATCCATTTACCCTGTAATTCTATCACTATGGCGGGTCCGTCCAATTTGACTGAACTAACGTCTATGATGCACATATTGCGTTTGGCATCCTGTTCAACCATTATGGTTTTATTGCCATGAAGCATATTTGCCTTAACCTTACCTTTCTCAAAACTGCAAGGCAACTCAATGTATCCATTTTCCGGCTTGTTATACATAATAAGGTATAGCCTGTCATTTCCCTTACGGGTAACACGGCCCCATTTGAATTCTGCATCAAAAGGATTCGCGCGTGTTCCATAGATTGCTTCTCCGTTGTTCTTCATCCATTTGCCAATTTCTTTAAAAAGCCTGATGCTTTCTTCCGGTATTGATCCGTCACTTTTAGGACCGATATTCAACAGGAAATTTCCCCCTCGGCTGACAACATCAACCAATTCATGTACCAGTTCTTCAGAAGTTCTCCATTTCTGATTATCGGCAGAATATCCCCATGTCCCGTTCAATGTCTGACAGGCTTCCCAGTCTCCGTCTATTCCGGTAGCAGGTATATGATGCTCTGCGGTAGAATAGTCTCCTTTCCAGGTTGGGGTCACCTTGATTCCTCCTTCACTCAGGTGATTGTCCGAATGATACAGACGGTTATTTTGAATAGCTTTGGGATATTTGTCAAATAGGGCTTTCATTAAACGGGTCGCTCCCCATGCATAATCACCCTGAAATTTGGGCTGGCTGAAGTCCCACCATACTAAGTCCACTTTATATTGGTTGATTAGTCCATTGAAAATGGTGTATAAGTATTCTTTATATTGTTCATGATTGCCGAAATGCCGTTTTCCTTGCTTCTCCGCATTGTAATTTCCGGCAGGATAGGATATGCCTGAGCCACTGGGGTCATAATCCGGATGATTCCAATCTAACAGGGAGAAATAATAACCGGCTTTCATATCATGTTTCTTGCATGCCTCGGAATACTCCTTTACAATATCAACACCCTTCAAATTGACCACATTGAAATCATAATTGGGGGTATTGAACATATTGAAGCCTTCATGATGCCTGCTCGTCAATACTGTGTAAGTGCAGCCTGCCTCCTTGGCCAGTTCAACCCATTTTTCAGCCATACCGCTTTGGGGGTTGAAGCAGGGAAGAGCTTCTTTTTTATATGTATCAAAATCGGCACCGGACTGCATTTGAATCCATTCCACACATCCCTCATATTTTTTTCCCTGAAATTCTCCGGCCAATCCTGAATAAAGCCCATAGTGGATAAACATTCCGAACTTTCCGTCTCTCCACCATTCCATTCGGGCATCCCTCTGCTCCTTAGTCTCGTAAGGAGCCCCTTCATTACCTCTGCGCTCATCATACACCAGTTCCTGCAAACAGACCACCTTCACAAAATCATGGATGGTCGCAGATATGTCTTCTTTCTGCAAAGTCCCTGCCATTGACAAACGCTTGACTGCATCTTTCATTTCCAACTGCTCCTTTAATGTGTTTTCATAGCAGTCTTTGAGTTCTTTCGGGCAAGTAGGGTAGGTTAATTGCAATATAGCTTGAAGGCTGGAATCATTTTGGCATTTCCGCTGCAATTCTGTCAATATCTTTTTTGTTTGTTCCCAATCGGCAACTGAATGCATCTCATTGAGAGCATGAGTGGCAGCAGCATAAACATCACATAACTTCTTAAAATTATCCGGAATAATCTCCGTAGCCCGGCAGCAGCAGGACAAAACAAGCAAAATGCCTGTTAAAATAGTTGTTTTCATAACGTTATTTTTTATTAATAAAAATTAAAAACACATATACAATACTTCGGTAAAAACTTACCGAAGTATTGGTTTATTTTTTAGATTCAATAATTAATAGCCATCCTTCTTTTGCTTTAACAGGGATGGACTGACCGGGTTGGAAAATCGTTTCATTTTGGAAGTCCTTCACAACTGGAGCTTTTATCATGACCTTGTCTTGCTGTAATCCTAGTTTTTCCCAGTTAAAATTCAGTTTTACTGTTTTTTCAATGTTTCCAAAATTTCCGAGAGCAACCAACACTTTGTCTTTTTTGAGATATACAGTTGCTTTTACATCTTTATCAGATGTCTGAACAGGACAATCTTCTTCCCAATATCCTATCATTTGAGCATCTTCAATACCGAAAGATTTCCATAAATTCCATACCGGGGCAGGTGAATAAGGTCCATATGAATGACGTGCTGTCGCTCCGTATACCATACCTAAGAATCTATTTCCTCCGTCTTGCAGCATTTCACTCATCATGCCAAATGGAATTCCAGAGAAGGTGACAAACCATTCATCAGGTCTCATTTTATTATAGAAGAAATGTTCTCCAAACCATAGACGGTCTATGTATGGGAAGAAACCTGTATATTGGTTAGCTGGTCCTATCGAATAAGCTGTATTTGAATGCAAATCAATCAAGGCACCGGGTCTGTATTTCTCAATTATTTTTCGCATCCTTTTCATTACTGGCCTATCAAAAGACACATCATCCATATAGATACCATCTAATTTATAGTTTTCAAACATCCATCTTAATCCTTCCAAATAATAATTAATCCATCTTGAAAATCCAGAGAGTACAAGGGCTGCATCTGAAGTTTCATTAGGAAGTTCTGTATACCAAGCAGGTTTATAGTCGTCAATCAGATGTTCACAGAGCCAAGGTATGCCATATCCCACTCCTGAAGCTAAGATTTCATGATTCAAACTCTTTAGAGCGAAAATCTCTGTTGTATAATTAGTCAACTCTCTGATGGTATAGTATAGTTTAACTTTTCTATCAAACTGATGTTCATGAGCAATGAAAGCTTTTAATGAATCTTGTACTATGAAAGGATAGTTAATTACAGGATTCAACTTTTGCGCATGATGGATATTGATAATGTTGGCTCCTTCTTTAGCAGCCTCATCAAACCATGTATGCGGGGCATGGTAATATCTTTCAGAGAAATGCTTATGGGTGTCAACTGGTTTTGCAGGCGTTATCAGAAGACCAAACTCATAATCGTTTCCTTCAGGTGATAGAGTTGTTGAACCTATTGAAGCTATTACCTGAGCTTCTGAATTTAATTGCCCTTGGCATACCACCTTTCCTTTTCCTCCGTTCGCCCATGCTGCCGGAGGCAATGGTCTGTAATCGTTTAGCAATGGCCCGTGATACTCTCCTCCTCTGAACTCAAAATGCAATCCGGCTTTACTGTTACCCAACCAATAGCTATCCCATGGACCTTCCCAGTTACAAGTATGCTTGGCAGGACGCAATCCTCCATCAAAACCAATTCCCATGAAGTATTTGGAAGCATAAACTGTATGCGTGTTTTCCAAACGCACATCATTGAGTTGAGTTTTTTGTGGAGCCTTCAGCTTCAGTTTGTAATGGATATACCCATCGTATTCAATGGATGCAGTGCTTTCAAGGGTAAAACCTTTATTTTCGGACACAGCATGGGCTGTTATCAATCCAGCTGCGTTTTGAGTTATTTTCAGTTTACTTTCGTTGAAAGTCACTTCTCCGTTTTGTGTAGAGAGTACAAGATTCATTGGTTTTGCCAAAATCTCCTTTCCATTAATTTGTATAGATGAAGGGAAACCATTGTCCGACAGTTTGATTGTTTTATCAGTAGCTATGATTTCATCATCTTTAACCGTCATAGCCCTGAAAGGCTTAACAGGCAAACTATCGTTTCCAATAGTAGAATTCAACCATCTTAAACGTGCATGGCGCCATAAATCTCCATCACCTTTGTCTTTTAGGACTTTTGCACTGATGGAAATCTGAATAGGAATAATCTGCACTTCGTTTTTTCGGCTGTGAATTTTAATTTGCCCTTTATAGACTCCTTCCGCAATATCCTCAGGAATCTGTACGCCACACCATAATGCCTGTACTTTGTTCTTTGGAACATTGACAACACTTTCAAATCGCTGGCCATCCCAATTGGTTCCTTCTTGATTAAAGCAGGTCATCTGACTCTTGCTAATGATATGCTTACCATTCTGCAAGTCAGAGAATTCTATCTTCACATTCTCTACAGAATCATGAGCGGCCCATATACCGATTTGCCAAGTGTAATATTCGTTTCGTAAAGCGTAGCCATGGAAGTGATCAGACGGACCATTTTGTGACCATCTAACAGGAATGTTATGTGTCAGTCTTATAGGAAACGCTCTATCTTCAGGAAAGACAACCGGATTCTGTCGGTAGATATTTTTCAGGCTATCCTCTTCTACTTCGGTTGCAATTAATCCCATCGGGGTAAATGCGTCAAAACGGGTTCTGCTCTCAAAACGACAAACAGATGCCTTCATCACATTTCCTTGATTCACTTGTGCCTTCCAGAGAGAATCAGCTTCATCAACGGGAGGCAGATAATCATTCCACGGTTTTCCGTATCTGGCATCGTCCCATCCTCTTCTGAAACGATATGGCAGATAGTAAACATAGTATGTTCCATCCATTGAAATGGGTTCAAATACAATTTGGGCAGACTCTGATGAAAACTCTTTAATCAATACATTTTTGACAATTGAGTCTGTTTTTCCATCTACAACCAGAACTCTTTTAGAATCGGGTCTTAAATCAGGTCTGCGCCATGGAAGAGTTACTTCCACCGCTTTCTTATCATTGGCATTAGAAACTTGCACTACTGCCCGGTGATTTCCTCTTTGATCGGCCTCCCAAGCCATTGTTGATACTTCGAATGGGATTCCATCAGGCGCATAGGGTTGGTATTGACTATCTCCATTTAACTCAGTATTGTATGAAACACAGCAAGTTAACAGCAAGAATAGCCAAACGCCACATATTGTTTTTAATCGCATAATAAAAAGATTGGTAATGTTTGTAATAATGATGGTAGGCATAGCCTGCATCATAAAGATTGCACGCTATGTAAAAAATATGGTTCTACCGTAATTAGTGTGAGTTAACAATCTTGAAACGTTAAGCTATTAACATTTTCAGGCTTCCCTAAAAGAGAAACACCTCAAAAAGCCGTACACGGCTCTATATTTATATCTCTAATGTGGGATGAACGTTAAAGCACTTTATGTTAACTCACACTAAACCCTGTAGAACCAAAAATATGATTAATATCCAGGGTTCTGATCGTCTTTTAATAAAGGATTCATGTCAATAGCTGAAGTTGGTATAGGCATTAACATAAGACGCTTATCCCATTTTTTATTAACGACAACAGATCCGTCAGGAGCAGTAGAAGGTCCGTTTAAGTACTTCTGACAGTATTCCTCACCATAACGACGGACATCATCAAAGCGATGGCCTTCTACAGCCAATTCTATACGTCTTTCATTTCTAACAAAATCTATGGCATCTTGTTTTGTAAGATTCTGCGGTACAGCAGGCATGCCACATCTATTTCTAATTTGATTCAAGGCAGAACGAACCTGTTCATCCCATCCGGTTGTCATTAGGTGTGCTTCAGCGAAAGTTAAGAGCACTTCTGCATATCTAATAGTAGGATAATCGTCAGATGATCCATAATAACCTTCCTTATAAGGATTTAAAGTGACCATTTTTCTGTAACTGAATCCCGTCCACGACTCATTACCGTTCTTATTTACTACATCCGGATCCCATTTAAAGTAGTGTTCACCAATAGCAGTTTCATGCCATCCTTTGAATGGGAATAGTATGCTGGCATAAAGGCGGCTGTCTCTGTTTTTGAACTCTTTCATATATTCATACGTCATCAATCGTTGACTACGTGCGAATTCATTGAACTCTGCATCATTAAGCCCTTTTGCAGCGTTCCATATTGTTGCATAGTTTGTTTTACGTTCATCTACACTAATTGGGCTAGGCAGAGTTTTACCATCGATATTCCAGTATGCATCAACCAAATCTTGCATGGGTTCGTATGAAGAGAAACCATAAAGAATAGACATTTGCTGTGGAATGAAATAAGTATAACGATTAGGGTCGTATGCCTTAGGGTCTTCCATATATTCTCTAGTAAGAATATATTCAGGATTCTTTGGGGTGGCATGTTCACCTAACCATAATGATTCATAGCTAAACATTCCCAAAATGAAATTTGTCTTATCCACTCCTTTTTCATCGAAATCGATATACAAATCCATTTCATCTGCTTCTTTCTTCTGGTCTGCTGTTAATGAAGAAAGCTTGAATAAATCATATTGTCCACTTTCTATTACAGACTTGGCTGATTTTTCAGCTTCCTGATAATTTCCAAAATACAACGCCGCTCTAGCTCGCAAAGACAATGCCGCATATTTTGTTACGCGACCAATTTCATGCATATAGCCACCTTTATAGCTGGCAGGCAATATGTCGGCAGCTTGTTCTAATTCGGTCAAAATGAAATTACGAACTTCTTCCTTTGAATTTCTAGGGCACAAAGGAGCATCATATGCTAGTTCTTCTGTCACAAGAGGAACTTTTCCGAAATATTGTGTCAAGTTCAAGTATGCGAATGCTCTGAAGAAACGGGCTTCAGCTTTCATTCGCTCTTTTAATTCCTGATCCATTTCACATTGTTCCACATGGGTTATAAACGTATTGGCTTGACGAACAGACGTAAAGTTATAATTTCCATATGTGGTAGCCATATTGATACCGTTCTGCTGAACTAGTTCCATATTTCCTTCCCAAGGTTTATGACTGTGTGCATTGTCTGTACACATTTCATCAAAAATATCTATTGAGGGCATAGAAGTGTAGCAACCGTTCAGAGCATACCATGCATCTTTCTCTGTTTCCCAAAATTTATCAACCGACAAACTTGCCGGAGGAGTAACATCCAGATTACAAGCTGTAGTCATACAGCTGATAGCCAATATTTTTATGTATCTATAAATATATCTTTTCATAATATTATTCTTTTAATTAAAATGATAAATTTACACCAAAGGCTAATGATTTTGTTCCTAAAGCCTGAATAGTACTTCCTGCAGTTTCAGGGTCAAAATCCTTCATCTTTTTATCAGCACGCAGAGTTAATAAATTCTCGCCGGTTATATAGAATTTAAGCGATGTAATACCCCACTGATTGATTAACGACTTTGGAATATTATAACCCAATGTCAGCGTTTTCAGGCGGAAATAATCCGCATCAAAAACTTGATATTCATTAAAGGCCCTGTTATATGCCGTATGCGGGTTGTTAGCCGTATAGATTCGTGGATAGTTAGCATGAGGGTTGGGGTTACTTGTAGTCCATCTACCTAAATGGTATTTTCTAGGATTATCCTGTCCGTGGAAGAAAGGATGCACTTGATACACTTCAAAAGCAACATCAGCGCCACTGACACCTTGTCCAAATGCGGATAATTCGAAATTGGCATAATTCATACTCAAATTTACACCATAAGTAAATTTGGGCACCTCGCATCCAATGATGGTACGGTCATCATCAGTAATTTCTTCTTTCCATGCTATATCACGCTGCGGAACAAACTTGGTATCACCTGCATTAGGTATGATTCCTCCGTATTTGTAATATCTGCCTGCATCAATTTCTTCTTGTGTGTATAAACCGTCACTCTTAAATCCATAGAAAGAACCGATAGACTCACCTTCTTTTAATATGTATTTGGCAACTTCATGTCCACTAGACAAATTATTTATAATATTATTTGATGAGGACAAGTCTACAATCTTGTTTGAGTTTATAGAGAAATTCGCTCCGATATTATATGAAAACTTCTTAATTTGATTTCTGTGCGAAAGAGCCAGCTCAAATCCTCTATTTCTTACTTTAGCGATATTCTGTGATGGTGATTGTGCAATACCTAGTTCAAAAGGCACATTATAAGCCAAAAGAATATCACTTGTATTTTTCAGATAATATTCGGCAGTTCCTGACAGTAACCCATTCCATAGGCTAAAGTCTACTCCAAAGTTCATCAAAGCAACTTTTTCCCAACTCAAAGAGGCATTTGCAGGTTTAATTTCACCTATAACATTAGAGAGTGAATTATCGAAAGGATAATAAGAACTTCCTCCATATGCTGGGAAATAATCATAATTACCTACATTATTTATATTCCCAAGAGTTCCATATGACGCACGAATCTTCAAATTATCAATATAATGGCGCGTCTTTGCCATGAATTGTTCTTCACTTAATCGCCATCCTGCCGAGAATGAAGGGAAATATCCCCACCTGTTATTTTTATGGAATCGTGATGAAGCATCCGCACGAAAGTTCGCTTCAAACAAATATCGGTCTTTAAACGCATAGTTCACCCTTCCGAAATAAGAAAACATCTTGTATTCCTGCATTTCAGAGCCATTCTGATATAAAGATCCTGATATAGAACCTGCAGACAAATCTTCAAAAGTGTCTGCGGGGAAATCCTGTCGCGAAGCTTTCAGTGATTCATATTGATAATGTTCATACGAAACACCACCTAATACTGTTACCTGATGCGCTCCCAATGCCAGATTGTATTGTGCCGTGCCTGTGTAAGTCAACAAGTTTGAATTCGACCAATTTACCTTCATTGAGTTTATAGTGTTTCCTGTACCGCCAATAGTTTTTCCGGGATTCAAGAAACTTGGAATCTCATCCTTCAGCGCCGTATAATACTTATCTTTATATTGATAGGTATTATAAGTCATTTGTCCACTTAGTATGATATCTTTTATAGGCTTTATATCTAAAGCTAACTCATACATAGAATGTTCAATTTTAAACTTAGTCCAGTCGTTAGTACTATAAGCTCTAAGCGGGTTGCCACCAGCAAAAGTAGAATTAGCTTCATGTCCAGCTTCTACCGATCCCCACTCTCCATTAGATTGTTTAGCGACAAAAGTACTAGGAACAATTAGCATATTGTTGAACGATGGCATTGAACCTTTTATATCCTTATTGCGCTGAATATATTTTATTCCCCCTTTAAAAGTAAGCCACTTGTTCAGTTCTGAGTGGATATTCAAATTTAGATTATAGCGGCTTATATCTCTGTTTTTCAAGTTTTCGTTATCCTGTACATAACCCAAACCTGCAAAGTATCTTAATTTTGGAGAACCTCCAGAAACATTCAGTGAATGTTTTGTAGTGAAAGCCCAATCATCAAACATCAGGTCCATCCAATCCGTATTTGGATATAAGTCTGGCTGAGATCCATCTTTAAAAAGTTGGATTTCTTTTTCAGAGAATCCCTGATGAGTTCCCCCACTAGGATTGGAATTGTACAATGCTTCATTGTATAATTCTGCATAATCCCAAGAGTCTACCAAATCCGGTTTATAGGTTGGAGTTTTCATGCCAACCATTCCGCTGTAACTTATATTTGTCTTGCCTTCTGCCCCTTGCTTTGTGGTCACTAAAACAACACCATAAGCTGCTCTAGAACCATATATAGCAGACGATGAAGCATCTTTAAGGAAAGAAATGTTTTCAATACTGTTTGGGTCGAGGTTTGAAAAGAAAGCCGCATCGGCTATGGCTCCATCAATGACATACAATGGCGCAGAACTTCCCAAATTACCTCTTCCTCGGAAGTTAATGGTAGCATCTTGTCCAGGACGAGATATAATAGTAACACCCGGCACAGTTCCCTGAAGTGTGCTTAACACATCAGTTTGGATTTTATCTTTTAAGTCGTTTGAACTTATGGAAGTAACAGCCCCAGTCAAGTTTACCTTCTTCTGAACTCCATAACCTACAACTACTACCTCTTTAAGGGTTTTGTTGTCTTCTATAAGTTTAACAGTTATAGGCGTATTGCCTTTAACGTTCACCTCTTGCGAAACATAACCAATATATGAAATCTCTATTACGGAGTTGGGGGTAACCTCTAATGTAAAGTTACCATCTATATCTGTGATTGTACCTATTGAAGTTCCTTTTATACGAACGTTAGCGCCAATGATAGCTTCACCTTGAGCATCAATGACTTTACCTTTTATTGTTTTCTTTTGTACGATAGCACTTGCCGTTTTGGTGTTTCCATTCGTTAGTATTATATGTTCGCCAGCCAATTCATACTTAATATCTGTTCCTTCCAATATAATACTCAGCACTTTAGACACAGATTCATCCTTTGCATGAATAGACGTTGTTCTGTCTACATTTACATGATTATTATAAAGAAACATATAATTTGTTTGGCTTTCAATCTCGTTTAAAATCTGATTCAGTGAGACTTGGTCCATTTGAAGATTGACTTTAGCCGACTGAGAATGCACGTTGCCAGCATATGAGCCTAAAGCACCAACCAGTAATAAGGCAGTGGAGATTTTCATACTTCTAAATAATTGTTTACATCGGGAATATTTTTGAATATAATCTCCCGAAAAAGCGTTATTTTTCATACATTTGCATGGATTTAATGATTAATTTACTGGAAATTTACGTTGAATCTTGCCGGTAGGTGCTGCAACACCTATCGGCTTTTTTCTTAATAATTACTTACATTTAATTGTTTTTCATAGGCTTGTTTGATTTATTATGTTAATGAATATATATAATATTTTCTCTATCGTCTTTGTTATACTGGAAATGAATATCCTTCTGCAATAAATTCAGGGCATACTCTACTCCATCGGCTTGACGGAATTTTCCAGTGAAAGAATAATCTAGCATTTTATTGTTTTGAATGACAATTTTAATGTCATAACATTTTTCAAACTTTTTCATGATTAACTGGAATGGAGTCTTCTGAAAGCAGATCAATCCTTCTTTCCAACGATAAGTAGAAATATCATCTATTTTACTGACTATGAGATTTCCGCCTTGAACATTTACCTTTTCGTTTGGCTTTAAGGTTACAATTTTTTTAAGGTTTGAATTTGACATGACTCTCACTGAACCTTTCATCAATGCAGTTTCAAATACTTCATTATAAGCATCTACATTAAATTGTGTTCCCAAAACTTCCACATTATATTGTTCAGTTTCTACGATGAACGGTTTCTCTTTGTTGGGGGTAACATCGAAATAGCCTTCACCCTTTAATATTACCCTACGCTCTTCTTTATTAAATTGAGCCGGATAATATAGATAACTACAAGCATTTAGCCATACTTGCGTACCATCCGAAAGTGTAACTTGTGTTCGTTGACCTGCAGGAACAGAAACGGCAGTCAGAGCTGGTTGTTCTTGATTTCCTATATTAGTTTGTAATATATGATAGGAAATCAATGTAATCATAACAACAGCTGCTATCTTCATGGCTCTGTAAGCAAAGGTAAGCAGTCGTGATTTTTGCTTTGTTGTTGCTACGAATTTCTTTTCATCCTGTAGCATAAGCGCATCAAATAATCTGCGCTCTTTTATGAAAGTTCGCTTGTTTTCTTCAGAACGTTCTACCCATGCCTTGATAGCCATTCCTTCTTGAACGATAACGTTCCCCATGAAAAAGCGATGTAAAACTTCTCTATTCATATAGCTATTTTTTATTGTCTCTAATATGAATAGCACTTCAGACTAATACATTCCTAGTGACTTTTGAGAAAAAAATATGGAAATAATGGAAAATAGTCTTTTAAGTGTGCTCTAAGGCACTTTAAAGCTTTTGAAATATGGAAATCAACTCCTTTTGGGGTGATGTTTAGCATGGCTGCAATTTCCTTGTATGTTTTATTCTCGTAACGACTGAGCATAAACACTTTACGTGCCTTTTCCGGCATATCATCCAGTGCCTGTTTCAAAAGATCTATTATTTCTGCTTGCAAAAGCTTATGAGGTTCGCATTCCTCTAATAGATTAATGCGCATATCAAGCTCCCATTGGTAATATTCCGCTATTTGCTCTGAATACTCATCATGTATATGCTGATGACGAAGATGGTTGAGACACTTATGTTTAATAACGGTAAGAATATATGCTGGAATATCACTCCCCTCTGTTAATATTGAACGGTTCTCCCAATAATAAATCATGGCTTCGGTAGTAATGTCTTCAGCTATAGCAAGGTCATGAACATAGCTGTTGGCAAAACGAACAAAGCGAGGTTGATAATCTTGATACAATTTATTAAATGATTCAATATTGCTAGTGTCATGTTCCATTTTTCTTCTTCTCCATTAAAAAAGTTACTAAAGTTTCCCACCCCAATAAAGAGGGTGGGAAGTAACAGTAATTCAAATTTTCTTCGTAAATTAGAGGTATCTAATCAACTGATTCAATACTTCGGTAAGTTTTTTCCGAAAAATTAAAAGTTAAACAATAGAACCGGCAAAAGCTGGTTCGAAAACACTAAAGAGGTCATTGAAATGTTGTCAAAAACGAATGGTTAAGCATGAAGAAATATGCTAAAAAAAGAGAGCTAACCTGCTGATAATAAAGATAAAAAAGTATTGCGTAATTCATTGTGTTTTAGTAAATTAAGGGTATTGAATCCATCTAATTATGACTAAAGAGACACTCCTTATGCAATACCAATCCGAGTGCCTGTCGGCTCTCAAATCAGTAGCGAATATACACAAACCTTTTGAAAAAACGTTCATGGACACCATGAAATTATTCATGGCCATCTCAGATCGTATAAACTTCCTTCAATTGGGCAGATATGGCTGTTTCTCAGAACAGACTTATCGTAACCTTTTTGGGCATGAAACTTTCGACTGGTTTGCGTTCAACGGCTCTATCATCAGCAAGCATCTCACAGGCAAAAGAAAAGCCATCGCCATCGATCCTTCCTATATCCCCAAATCAGGCAAGAAGACACCTTGGATTGGTTACTTCTGGTCTGGTTGTGCAGGAGAGTACAAGCGTGGATTGGAAATCATGGGCATCGGTGTCATTGACATCGATGCCCATGAATGCATGACTTTAGGTTCCATTCAGACACCGGATTGTAAAACCTTGGATAATATGGACAAGAACCTCGTTGACTGGTACAGCAGCTATCTTATCAGCAGAAAAGACAAGCTACAAAGCATATCCAAAACGGTGGTTGCAGACGCATTCTTTTCCAAAGAAACTTTCATAACGCCTATGTGTGAGAACGGTTTCCATGTCATCAGCCGCTTTCGGAATGACGTAATCCTGTACTATCCGATATTGGAAAAGAAAACAGGAAAACGTGGCCATCCAAAGTGGTTTGACGGCAAAATCGACTTTGCCAAATTGGATTTGACCCGGTGCAAGGAATACGAGGTGAACAAAGGAAAGCTATACGGATTGAGGGTATATGCAAAAGCTCTCAAAAGATATGTTTCCTTAGCCATCTGGTATCCGATGGACGGGAGGTTTTGGAATATTACAGAACTAGGTTTCAGCTGGAATTTTGCTTTAGAGATGGCAAGCAGCATGCAGGAATCACCAACTGCCAGTCAACCGACTTCAGAAAGTTGGATTTTCACTTCAATGCGTCACTTGCAGCTATCAACTTGGCCAAAGCGGCATGTAAGAGACTCGGAATAGCCTATTCCATATCCTCTTGCAAGTCATTCATACACAATGCTTATATGCTTGAACGATTTATTTGCGTGTTCGGGATTAACCCAGACCTGCAAGTTATTGACAAACTTTTCAAAGAACTCATTTTATTTACTGCCAGAGCCGCTTAGGCTTGGCTATTTTTTAACGAACTATTGAATATATACACACGTGTGTATTACAAAAGTATTTAATATTTTCTAATATACAAAGTATAATGTGAGAATTAATGTTTAGGGGGTACTAAAAAGATGAAAAGATTACGTACTGCCTCTTTCTTGCAGTTTCAAAGGATATATAACGTCTTCTTTGATGTTTTTTCCGTACTCGATTTCACGTAAAAGCAAATTCAAAAGTGCTTCCGACAAAAAATCTATTGAAGGAGATAAGGTCGTCAGTTCCGGATTGCATACAAGTCCCATGGGATTGTCGTCAAATCCCACAACTGCGACCTCGTCCGGAATGGAAACATCATGATTCTTCAGGTATTTAATAACTCCAATGGCAACCTCATCATTGACGCATATGACCGCATCTGGTTTTTCAGAAGAACTGAATAGAATTGAAGCCGATTTATAACCGTCAGCAATAAATATCTGTTCGGAAGAAATACATTTTTCATAAGAAAGGCCGGCCTCACGGACAAATTGAGAATAAGCTTTCAGCCTGTCCTCAAATATCTTAGTATAACCATCATACGAGATGTATGCGATTTTCTTTTTACCTATATTCACCAGCTTATCCACAACTTGCTTCATGGCTATCCAGTTGTCCGGTGCTATCGTAGAGCAAATGGTTTCCTTTGGAACACGGTCAAAATAAACCAGCGGAATGTTCTCTTCAATCAGTCTGTCAAAATGGTCGGTAGAAGATGTTCTCAAGCCGACAGAGGTTGCCACACCCGGCGACATGCAGGCTTATCAGGGAATTTATGATGTCCTTTTCTGCATTAGGGTCATCATTCGACTGAAAAATCATAATCATAAATCCTTTTTCCCGTGCCATTTCGGAAATCATTGAAATAATTCTGGAAAAGAAATGATGCTTTAAATCCGGGACAATGAAACATATGATTTTGGTTTTTCCTGTCCGAAAATTCTGCGCTAAAATATTGGGGGTATATCCCATATCCTTGGCAGTCTGAAAAATCAACTCTTTAGTCCTCTCATTGACTTTTTTACTTCCCTGCAATGCACGTGACACCGTAGCGTGATGTATTCCTAACCTTTTTGCTATATCTTTAATAGTAACCTCTTTATTCATTCATTCACGAATTATATTCCATTTTCACCATTGAGATAGAACTTGCAATTAACTTGAGTATGGCACTCAAGATTAAATATATTTTATTAAATAATAAAAATATAGTGACAAAATTGTTGAATTTATAGTGCTCAATTATAGTATTCAAAGCATTACCACTATATTCGCTGAGTTCAAAGTTACAGAGATTTATTGTATGCAAGATGATTTTTGCAAAGAATTTGCAATTTTACAAGAAATATATAACCCTCGATAACTCCAGTTCACATTATGATAGGCACACCTTTATGAGCGATACAGAAATCATAGTTGTTTTTTTAGTTCCATTTGTAAGTTTAAACATGATTACAAGAAACAACGTGTAACGGAGATGAAAGATAAACGAAACAGTGAAGAAATTGGATAGTAGATGTTTTTCTCTATCCCTGGTAACAAGGGAGTAATTTAATCCAACCCATCTTTATCTAATTAAGGATGTCGTTGCAACTTCCCTTACCCCAAAACACTTTCGTTGATGGAATTTTAACTATAGACAGGGAGCAAAGTAATATCAAACAAAAAGTAGCACCTTTGTAGTGTTTATGGAAATAAGCCAAAAAGAAGTGGAATATCAGAAATAAATTGCACTGAAAAGAGAAGATACCGCCCAAATTGACTCCCCGAATGAGTTAAGAATCAATTAAAACGTTAAATCTTCACTCTTTAGAATGCACTATTAAAGACAACGACCATATTTCTGACTTATTACTTGCAAAATATTGATTAATAATTGGTTGCAAATACAACTCCGGAAACAAGATCGTACATTACCACTTTTCACAAGTCATAATGCACAAGCATACTTAAACATATTAGATTGGCTAAACATATAAATGGCATCATTCTCACGAACAACGCCATTTGGATTTGCTTCAATAATATCAGTTGAATCGCCATCTGTTTCTAACATAAACATTGAATGCATTATAACGTATCAACACATTAAATAAGCTATATAAAAGACAAGTAATGATGTTTACAATAAAGTCTGTATAAAAATTATTGTTAAACACAAAATAACACATTATATATGATATTTGCTAATATTACCATAAAAATACATATCCGATCGTGTTTTATCTGCATAACCAAACAAGAGGTAAGGTCAAAATAGAAATGGCGTGTTTGAAAAGTAACAAGTTAAAACTTCAAACATGATTTATGGTTTTGTAGAAAGCTGAATCAAGCCCAATAAAGCCGAATTTTGTATCAAATCAGTGAGCCAACTTACAGATTGAAAATTTAAACTCATGAAATTTCTATTTTGACACATTCCTTTACAACCAAACATATTCTCCCGAAGTTGTATGTCTGATACAGGATATGGAGCTTGGGTTCTCTCTTTTGAATGACAAGTCTGGTTTTTATCAATTATAAAGTGTATCTTTACAGCCCCAAATATCCGACTGTATAAAAATATATCGGGCGGTTTATTTATTGAAACATTGCAAAACTATACTGTCAGGATGTACCGTCATTTTTACGATATGACAGTGAGAAGCTGATTGGTTTTTATTTATTAAACGAAAAAATGAATTTGTTATTATTGAATGCAGCCTCAGGCAGTAAACTTGAGCAGGCACTGGAGAAACTGGTAGATTTTGGAATGGACGCGGGTAAGGATATACTTGTCGCCATTCTGATATATTCAGTCGGCCGTTTTATCATTAAGCAGATTAGTGTATTAATAGCCAAAGTTCTTGAAAAACGGAAGATAGAAACCAGTGTACAGACTTTCTTGAAAAGTTTAGTGAAAATTTTATTGAACATGGTACTTGCTTTTGCCATAATCAGTAAGTTGGGAGTGGAAACGACCAGTTTTGCTGCACTTTTGGCGTCAGCCGGTGTGGCTGTAGGTATGGCACTTTCCGGCAATCTTTCCAATTTCGCAGGTGGTTTGATTATACTTGTTTTTAAACCGTTTAAAGTAGGCGATTATATAGACGGCCCCGGAGTAAGTGGTACAATAAAAGAGATACAGATTTTCCATACCATACTTTCCACTCTTGATAATCGGATGATATACGTTCCCAACGGGATGCTCAGCGGAAATGCTGTGATTAATTACAGCAAACAGGAAATGCGCCGTGTTGAATGGGTATTCGGAGTAGAATATGGAGAGGATGTACAAAGGGTCAGAACCGTATTGCGGCGTATCATTCATGCAGACAACCGTATTCCGGACACTCCCGCCCCTATCATCGTTTTAGGCCCGTTAAGTGCGAGTGGCGTTGACATAACCGTCCGTGTCCGGGTAAAGACAGCTGATTACTGGAATGTCTTACATGATATCAATGAAATTGTTTATACGACATTTAATGAAGAGGGGATCGGATTTCCTTTCCCACAACTTACTGTGCACCAGGCTTCAGAATAACAACATAATAAAATATGGGACTGTCCTTATAAGGGGATTCCCGTGTCTTGCCGCCATGCCGGAAAAATGTTTCCACGTTCCGTTATGTGATGCCGGTATGGTTGCAGAAGCATAATTCATGGACAGAAAACATGAATTATGCATATAAGTGCTTTATGGGCAGAACAGCGTTATCCGCCCGGTGGAAAAAATGAAGGGGAGGGGCGGACGGCAGCCCCCCGATTCTTTTCAGCCGCCTTGTGTCCTGCAGGCGCTCCGGTAGCCCCTGTTCAATACTTCTTCAATCTCGCTCCGCCTGTACAGGACCTTCCCGCCGAGGACATAGTATGGAAGCGTGCCGTTGCTCCGGTACTCGCCCAGTGTCCTGCGACTGACCTTCAGCAGGCATGCCACTTCCCTGTCACACAAATATTCATCCTCTTTTGGCAAAATCCCCCCGTCTTTGGAAAGGCCGTCGATTACCACCGACAGCCGGTCGATGCGCTCATGAACGGACTTCATCCACGCATCATCCCCTGTCTTCAATTCATTATACATGATTCTTCAGTTTTAGTGACACAATCATTATCCTTCAGATCTCCCGCCCCCTGCTCCGGGCTTCCCTGCGCCTGTCCTCAACTTTCGTGACGATACGCTCCACGTCTTCCGGCAGGTAATAGGTACGGTTGCCTATCTTGGTATAGGCGAGCGTGCCGTTGTCACGTAAGGTCTGCAAAGTACGCTTGCTGATTTTCAACTTCCGGCAGACATCGCAGTGGTCAAGCCACCCGGCCGTCTTGCCCGCATCCTTCAGGTGCGGCAGGTCCGACACCAGCCGGATGAACCGCTCGATTTTCATGGCGAACTCCTCGAACGCCTTCCTCTCAAAACAGATAATCTCCATAAGCCTTATATTATTCGGGTTATACATGATTCATTTTCATGCCGCTAATATAACCCCCTTTTTGCCGGTATTCCAAACATTTTCAGCCGGATGGCAGCTTATGACACAAAAAGGCGGCATATGTCAGGCCATGTGTCCCCGCCAGGACTTTCCACTGCCGGTAACGACGCGGGACAGGATGCTCCCGGACCGCCTGCCGGTTTTATACTTCCGATTTCCGGAAACATTTCCCTGCTTTTGACGGGGCGGAAAAACGACGGGATCAAACGGTCATAAGGACCGGACGTCACGGCCCATCCGCATCCATGAATTGCCTGTCCGTTTTCAAAAAACGAATCTGCAAACATTCAGGGAACGGGAATTATCGCTTTCCCTTAAGCACATCGCCATAACATTTCAACGCATAATCCCTCATCTCCTTTTCCTCCCGGGTCAATGCAAACCCCATATACTTGCAGGTATGGTCATTCCTCAATATACAGATACACATCCGCCTATAGGTGGGGATTTCCTTAAACTCGGAGATGTCAATGTCATCAAGATACTCCATCCTCACCGGTTTCTTGTCCGTCCTGTAGTTGCTCTTTTCCCCGACCTGTATCGGAATGTTGCGCTCCTTCAGCTTCCGTATCACCTCATCGCTGAGCACACCGCCCTTGTCCCTCCAGAACCTGATGCTTGTCTCCAGTTTCTTCCGGTACCTGTTACGGGCATGCTCCGGAAGGGTGGAAAAAAAGAATTCCATGAATGATTTCCAGGTATGCCCTTCAGGAAGACGGACACCTTGTCTGCCCATGGCACCGGTATTCCCATAAAGGCCGGAAAAATTCACCCCGTTGACCCGCCCGATCATCCGTCCCCACATGTCAGGGTCTATGACCTTGTACAATGAGAGGCTCTCTATTGCCTCACTGATAAAGGGACTGGCCACACGCTGCCGTTCCAGACTCACCCCGGCCTGATAGTAAAGGTCATACAGGCGGTTGTAGTCCCATCCGAACCTGCTGTTTGCAACCCAGATGTCACTTGTCTTCCAGTCAAAAAGCGGGTAAAGGTTATATATGCCCTCATCTATTTTAGTACTCCACTCATAATTCTTATACCGCTCCTTTACCCCTTTATGAATGGTACGCCAGCGGTTATAGCTTTCCTGGGTACGTATACCCACAAGACAGCAGGTACGCCGGGCGTGTTTCCCCATGTGTAACCATCTGGAAAATTCCACCTGAAAGTCATAGTCCCACATGCGGGTATTGTAGAACTGGAAATCTTCAACCGTCAGCGCACCCCCGGGAAGGGGACGTACCCAGCAGTCCTGTCTATGTCCATCCCAGGGACGCCAGAAATTCTGATACATGGAGGTACAGGTGGTAACCCGGAAAGGGACGCAGACATGATATACATCCATGATGTCACGGTTGCGACCGAAAGTACGCCCCACATAATCCAGGGTCATCCTGTACTGTATCTCGTAATCCAGATGAAAGACGCCTATCTTTCTTTTCAGATTATGTTTCCGGATATAGTCGATGCACAGGTTCAGCAGCACGCCGCTGTCTTTCCCGCCTGAAAAAGACACATAAATATTATCAAACTCCTTGAAGATCATGTCCAGCCTTTCCTGAACCAGCTCATATACATTCTTTCGTCTTTCCATACAGCCTGCCGTTCTTTTACTTCAGGACAGGGGGGATGTGCAGTCTCTATCCCGACAGCGATCCCTGATTGTAAGAAACTGTTTCCACTCCCTGCCTTTTCTTTTTTTTCGGACACAAAGTTAGAATATCCGTCTGTAAATGGAAAGTTTTGTTATGGCGTATTTTCGGCGGGGCGGAGATTTGCCGGATTGGATACCGGAACCGCATAAAGGACATATCCGTTCCTGGATATACCCCCCGAAAAGGATGACGGCATATGTGAGGCCACATGGCAAAATGTTGTGAAAGCAAGGCTCACCCGCCGTCTGAATTCCCCCATGCTTATTTTCCTATCCCATAAACAGGCCGTGACAAGTCTGTCATCCTCATTTCTTGCGGCAAAGAAAGTTGTTTTTCAGGCCGGTCCCGCAAGGCGGCCCTACGGGCTGGTTGCCCGTGAAAAAATCTTCCTCACGCTGACGCGTGAGCGTATTTTTTCACGGCAAGCCTTGCCGGAGACCGCCGAAAAACAAACTGAAAAAAAGCACAAGAAATAAGAATGCCTACCAACGTAGGCGATGTATAACAAAAAATTATAAGGCTATGACAGACAAGAGCACGGAAAAGGAAAGAATGTTCAACGAATGGTTCACGAAATCCTATAACAGGTTGAGAACCTCACTCCGGAAATACGGCATGCCGGACGAGGACAATTTCCACGACACCTACCTGTTCGTAAGAAAACAGGTGATGGCACCGGGAAAGGACATAACGGACTATGAGGCGTATTTCATCGGATGCTACAGGAAGGCGGCACTGGTGAAAATCAGGAAGGAGAACAGGTACACACATCCCGAAGACGATTTCTTCCTCAGATGCGGTGAGGAGGCGAAATTCATATCGGAAGACGACCTGAACGGCTGCGAAAGGCTGGTGAAGGACATCCTGCGTTTCATACGCCAGAAATTCCCATACGAAGAATACCGCATGTTCATGCTCAGGTTCTATGAGGCGCAATTTTCGTTCAAGGCACTGGCGGAATGCATGGGCATATCGGCAGCGGCCGTTTCCCAAAAGGTATGCAGGATTATGGATGCAGTACGCACTCACGACGGTTTCGCATGGAGAAGCCAGATGCTGGCGGTAGAAAGTTTCATGTATTGATGTTTTGAAAAATTGTTTAACCGGAAAGTAAGGAAGTTATGGCACTGATAGTATACAACAAGGAGAACTCCCGTCCGCAGGAAGTCACATACAAGGGCAAGCGGACTATCAACCTGGACAGCAGGGGAACCGTCTATCTGTCTAAAACGATGTCAATTGAGCTGGGAATACTCGGCGGCGGAAGGGTGAACTTCGCCCATGACGACGAGACGGGCGACTGGTACATCTGCCGGGCTGACGACAACGAAGGCTTCATCGTATGGAAAGACAAACGGTGTGCAAGGTTTTCGGCGGGGTTCATCGTACACAGGCTCATGCAGCAGGCAAGGGTGGAAAGAAAAAGCGTACAGTTCATGATGGCAAAGACACCGATGGAAGTAGGAGGAGTCGTCTATTACAAGATACTGCTTTCCAATCCTATTCTCAGATAATAAACGGACTAAAGAACCGATGTATAAGGGGTATCCGCAGGCAAGGTCGGATACCCCTTTTCTCATGGGAGAAAGCTCAAAAACTGCCCGGACCGGATTTATCCTTATCGTCCAGTCTCCCTCACTTTCCAATAACATACCCTTATCCGGACACCGCGTCCGCTTGCTACAGTAATGGCAGATTGCCTTGTGGTCCGGAAACACCCTGCCGTTCAGGGAACAAGGCAACAACATCTGAACCGGGTAACGGAATGACAGCCCATGCCCGTATTCCATCGATACCCTGACATCACCCTATCCGGTGACAATAGCCTTTTTTTCTTTCACCATACTATGCTGTTCCAATCTTGACATGTTAATATATTGACATGCCGTTTCCCCAACACAGGAACATAAGAACATAAAGAAATAGGAATACAGGGATATAAGGATATGGCATACTGCTAAAATCAGACTGTTACAGTATCCTGACGGACCGACATATCCTTGTCAGATGTCCAAAAGTAGAAAAATCATCCGATTTCGTCACCGTCTTTAAACCGGATTGTCATCATATGGCATTACCCGTCATTATAAGTCATATAATCCTATCCCCATAATGAATAAAACCGGAGTAGTTTTGCACTGTCGGAATACATTCCTCCTTAATCGGTTCACGGTACACAGCTCACGCCGCACGGTAATCCGAATTCATGAGGATTTTCTGTTCAAACGAACAGGGCAAGTTGTGTTTCCGTCAGACAAAAACTGTTTTGTCCGACAGAAACAGCGCCCTCCGGGGAAGGGCGGAAATATTTGCTCCAAAGTCGCAATTTCGGAAGAAAAGAAGTACAAATCCCAATATCAGACGGATGGAGAAGACGAATGTGACAAGAACGGACAGGAAACCGAGGGCGCTGAAAAAATCATTATCTTCCAGATTCTTTCCGGTTGAAACCTAAGAAATGAGTTCACCGAATCTAAAAACAGGGATTTGTCGAACTCCTTTATATACTCCGTGACCTTCAGAATTCCCCCAAAAACGTTATTTGCGCAGATTTGACACGCTGCGGGTATATACAAAATCGTTCACCAGGAAGACGGAAGCCGTCAATCCGGTAGATAAGATGTGTGGACCATTGGCACACTTTAAACCTGCTTTCCTTTCCGTTTATTCGAAGTGTCCTTTAGGAATTGAAAATTGGGTGATGTGAGGAAATATGAGTATCACGATAGCCACACCATTTGTTGCTATCGCTTACCTATGAATCTTGTTCAGACGAGATAACTCATCGTGGATGAACAATTCGTTTAAAAAGATTAACAATTTTGTATTTGAAATGATTGTGTGTGATTAAAAAGTTATATCTTTGCAGTTGAACGAGATACAATCCGTTCAGGACATTTTAGATTTAAGAAGAAGCGTTATGCTTATCTTGTAGACTGGAAACCTGAGAAATTTCAAAGTACGACAAGGATAGCATAGTGGTTCTCACGCTATAGCGTGGGCTGCTATAACCATATCTGTCGTAAAGGTTTTCTCAGGACCTCCAGTTTAAGACGTGGCATGCAGTTCCACGCTTCACGTTTAAATAAAAAACTTCCAAGGGACTGGGAAGAGCATGGAGGATTTACAATATGTATATCTTGTGGTATCCATTTTCTTTGTCCGGTCATTTTTCTAAAGGAAACTTCCCGTTTTATGTGATGGACTCCCGCCTGGTCTATTGTCTGCAGCATGGCTTGCCACTCGACATGAATGTGTATGACATGGCAGAATGAAATCTTTAACCTTATTCCATTATCACTGTTCCATAAGATTCGCCTTGACCGTTACTCTTCACTTTAGCACGCAAGCGGCAGGAATTGTTACCGGTGGCATCCTTCGGAATATTCAGCATATAGGTATTGTTGATATTCTTTTTACCAGTAAAACCCTGTTGTATTATTTTGCATACTTCCACACCGTCCATTTCAAGAATCACTTCTTCTATTTCTACCCCGGCAGTTCCACGGATGTGCTGAAAACGTATCCCTTTGAGCGAGGCTATTTTATTTACCGGTATGTCCCACACCACTTCCTTCCAATCATTGCCGATATCAACCGGTGACCAGCTTCCCAACTGCTCCCCATTCATGGCTTTTAACAAAGAATTGTCTATAGATTTCGCATGGGCTATCAGTTCGGCACATCCAGCCAACACATCCTTATAAGGCTCCGCCTTCGATAAACCGCGTTTTTTTTCCACCCAAGACAGTTCCCATGCGACAATATTGAACGCCTTACAGGTACGCTTTGCTGTAAAATATTGTTTCCAACGCGGCATATAATAGTCACGGAGCAACCCCGACCAGATACGGGCGGAATAGTCATCTACTGGAGGTCCCCATACAGTAACAATACGGCGGGCATTCCTTTCATAATAATCTTTCAACTCCGGTGTGCTTCCCCAGTTGCGGGCGTATAACAGCCAATTTTCCAAACGTAAAGTGGGATGCGAACAGAGCAGACGGTCAGTACCAAGCATTAAGGTTTCGAATTCTGTTTCCATTGCGGCGGCCTTGTCCATATCACCGTTCTGATAGGCAAGATCGATAGCTTGTACTAATATCTCCATTTTGCCGCCCAAATACTGTGCGGTCATTTCTATCATATCTATAGCGAACAGTGGTGAATCCTTCATGGCTGGAATGGCATTTTTCAAGGTCTCAATGCCTTGGTAGAAAGCGTCATTGGCATTAATACTGCCTTTGCGGATGCTGCCCGGACGGAACTGCCAATTGTAACGTGGATGATCCGTAAAAGAACCGTATACGGATTTCCGCATTCCCTCCCAAAACTCTGTTATTTCATCAGGTACGTTACCGTAACGGCAAAGCGAGTAGTTATGCAGCCATTTGTCCATGTCTATCGCTTCTGATGTCCATCCGCCGTCACAGACGAGTTCATAGATGATTTCATTGTTCTCTATGCCTTCTGGTGCCATACCGTATCCGGTCAGATTCCCCTTGTTGGCGGAACATAATGCCTGAAGTCTGCCGTTCGCATAAAAATCCAGCTTACCGGTAAGACCGGATTTTCCACCCATATTGGGAATGACACTATAGATCCATTCCTTGCCGTAAAATCCTTTGTAGAACTCCCAATTCGCCCCATTTTCCCAGAAAAGGTGATTGTAATCCTCAGCCAAATCTAATAATAGCATCTTTTCATTGGGTACTTTACTCACCAAGGACTGTAGCGTTTCATAATCCCAAATATGACGTTGATAACCAAACATCCAGCCTTGCATCACCCATACGGCATCCGGATTACCAGCCTTAATGGAATTGTATACTTTGTCACCATAATCTGCCAATAGGCTGTAACGTTCTTCCGTATCTTTTGGAGGAAATGGGATTTCCATTTCGTTGAAGCTGTCCACGATGTAATAATCATTTTTACCGAACTCTTTTTCCCATTCTTCAATAAACATTTGTCCGATACGGGTAAAAAGCGGATTCTGTGGAGATAGCATCCAGTTGTGAAAAGCACCGCCACACCATGAAGTTTCAATCAGTTCAATATCGGGAAAAACGCGTTTCATAGCCTTGGGAAGAAAACCGGCAAATCCCGGGCAGACAGGCTTCATGCCGAGACTCTTCATACGGTCGAGTATCTTATGCTGCAACTTTACCTGTCTTTCGTGCCATTCCTGTGGCAACGGTCCGTCGATTCCGCTGATATTCCCCATACGCATCCAGGGAAAATGTGCGGGACCTACAAAATAATCGGCAATCTCTTGATTGGTCAGCCCGAGTTTTTTCCACACACGAGCAGAAATAGCTTCATTTGCCACAAGAGCCAACGGCATATCAATGCCATGCAGGGCCATCCAGTCGATTTCCTTTTCCCAACGTTCCCAGCCCCAATAAGGCATAGTGTAACCGAAAGTCACCACATTGAAATAATAATGATGTTTAAAAGGTGATACAACGGTCTTTTTTGCCATATCCGCTAATTTTTCAGGCAGTTCCAGACGATTTCCACTCCAAGAGGAGATACCCGCCCCCTGTGACTTCACATATTCGTAGAATCCCCTGCAGGCGGCAACGCCACTGCTGGCATTGATATATAACTTTCCGTTTTTTACTGAAGTTTCAAACACATCGCATCCGTTCTGACTATCAAGGGAAACAGATACTTTTATAGGAATTTTCCGTCCTTCCGCATAACGTTCAATTACTTGTCGGACTTCCTTTACCGACTGGCTCCAACCTGTCACACACACTGTCAGACACAGCAACAGACCAATGAATCTTTCTTTTTTCATATGTTCGATAATTAATAATATGTTGTAAAATTTAGATTATCCGTTATATATCCAATTGTTCGGGTATCGTACCCGATGTTTATAGTTTGGTGAAGATTTTTCGCTTATAAAACAGGTAATTGTTTTATTTCTCTCATACAACGTTTACAAAATCATAAGTGCAAATTTATGAAAAAATATAAATATAAAAAAGTTATTATTGAGTGGAGTGATGATTGTTGTTTCATCTACCTGTATGACGTAGTTCATTGAAGAAGATACAGTGGTTCAATGAACCTGAATAATGGAAAAATGAGAATAATTCGCTTTCGATGAATGTTACTCTCCAAACTGATTATTGACATATATCCCACTATGGGTTTGCTGTAGATGATGCTCCGTTCCTATACCACATTACGTGGTGAGAAATTTGAAGTAAAGGTAAAAATATGAGACAATTATAAAGCCCGTTTCGACCAGTTAGGATTGATGCTACGTATCGATCACGAAAATTATATCAAAACCGAAATTGAGTTTGTGGACGGGAAATACAATCCTAGCCCATTGTAATTCATCATACAAGTAACTGGAGTATTATATCATTGGACAAGACTGTGCCATTTGTATGGATTAAGGCTGTACGCCGATTGGATGCCGTAGAAATTTTCTATTCTTTTAATGATAAGGAATAACAATGATGCGCAACGTTTGCCTGCAAGACAATCATCCCGTTATGGTAGAGGTGATGGGAGCTTGCCCAAAAGGTGACGGTTTCAAAGCCAAATTTGAAAATTTCTCAATTAAACATTTGCCGGATTTGCACAAAGTACAATGATTGGAAAAAAAGTCTGGAAATAAGTATTTTTGCCTTTTTTCTTGCAAGTTCAATATTTTCTTGATAACTTGCCACAGTATTGCTTTTACATCTGTATCAATACATAATTAGTCAAGTTTGCAATCCCCAAATAGTTATCTCAACGGAAAGCAGTGACACTCTTTTTTATTTAAACTTTAATTTATAAACAAACTCTAAAAGTTTTTTATTTTTAGGACTCTTTTTGAATGTCAAGCCATTTCCAGAGGGAGACGGCTGAAGAACTGCCTATAAAAGATATAGCGGTTATAAGTATGCATTCAAGTTTTTTGTCATGAATATTAAAATAGAACCTAAAGAAACCATTTATGCTTATAGCACACCCATTGTTCAGCAGACATCTTTTTGATCTAAGGTAAAGAAGAAATTGGGAATGAACTCTTGTGCTTTTGAATTCTCTGTCCGGAACAGTGATATCTATTCGAAGGTTGGCGGATTTTCATACACCAATGCTGATTTTATTATATTCTACCAGTATCTCAATGACAGGGATTGTCTTGCATATATTCCTTACGGACCAGAAACGGAACCTTCAGAATCCAATCAGGGAGCATTTTTGGAAGAATTGTCAGAAATGCTGAAATCCTATCTTCCAAAACACTGTATAGCCTTACGGTATGATTTGAATTGGGAATCCCATTGGTGCAGAGAAGAGGATTTTGATATGAAGGGAAATTGGATTGGATTACCCCAAAAGGAGTTTCAGGAAATAAAGTTGAATTATGGAACTTGCAATCGGAATCTTCGGAAAGCAAATTCCAATATTCTTCCCGCCAATACAATTGTCCTTGACTTGACTCAAGATGAATCAGCCATATTTAATAGAATGAAACCTAAAAACCGGTATAATATTCGGCTGGCACTTCGAAAAGGGGTCAATGTCGTATCTGTAGGCATGGAAGGCTTGAAAACATGGTATGAACTTTATACTGAAACAGCTTTACGTAATGGCTTGCATTTGAATGACATCAGCTATTTCCGTAATATGTTTGCTTCAAAAACAGAATTCCCGGACAACGGGGTGAATGTAAAGCTTATGATAGCTTATTATGATAAAATTCCATTGGCTGCCATGTTTTTGGTGCTTTCTGCGCATCGTGCCACTTATCTTTATGGAGCTTCAACCTCAAAAATGCGTGTTCTGATGCCTACATATGCCTTGCAATGGAAAGCCATACAGATTGCAAAAGAAAACCGCTGCCGTGAATATGACATGTTTGGAATTGCTCCGACATCCAATCCTTCGCATCCTATGTACGGACTATACAAGTTTAAACACGGTTTCGGAGGTGAAATCTTTCATCAGCTTGGTTGTTGGGACTATCCGATTGAAGAAGATAAATATAATTATTTTACAGTATATGAAATGAGCATGCAAGGATATTACGAACATGGCTGATATTGGTTATACAATACCGGAACTGTATGCACTTACTTTTCCAATAAGTTTTAATCAATAAGAAGAATGTTCTTAATGTATTCGGTCATATTAATTTCTATGGTAAAGTTATTTTGATTTACGATCTTATTTCTTTAAGAATTTATATACAAATATGGAATCCACTGTCGTTCTTATGAATTTTACCCATGTTTACGAACAGGAAATATTTGCAAACAGCTTTTACCACCGTTGGGTGGATTGTACAGATTTGACTGGCACCAATTGTTTTTGTGATGCAACGTCTGCAAGTACTATAATGAAAAGAATAAATTCATATTCTCCGGAAGGGATACATTTTATTGATTCCGAAAATTATCATTATGTAAGCAAATTCTGGATAGACAAAATAAAAGAACCTTTTTCCTTAATTGTTTTTGACCATCATTCCGATATGCAGACTGCACGGTTTAATGATATGATTTCATGTGGATGCTGGATAAAAGTCATTTTGGATACAAATCCTTATCTTCGTAAAGTATATATTATAGGCGCTAAAGAAGAGTCCGTAAACGCTATTCCTTCCCAATACAGGAATCGCGTAAAATTTTATAATGAAACCGAACTTTTTCAAGAAGATAGACGGAATCAGTTCATTCTTGAAAATACGGATCACCCTCTTTACATTTCTATAAACAAAGATATATTGAATACCACTTCAGCCATAACAAATTGGGACCAAGGTTCTTTGTCCTTGGAAAACTTGGAAAAGCTTTTGATTCTGATATTGACAAAAACAAGAGTAATAGGAGTAGATGTTTGCGGCGAGTATTCTGAGCCGGCAAATGTTTTTTCTGCAAAGAGGGCTTCTTTCATAAACAGCAACACAAACAAACGATTGCTTACACTGGTCCTGTCATTAAAAAATATGATTCACATATAAATTCATGCTACCGTTGGAATTGGCGTATAGACAGTCACAAAATAGCATTTGTCATAAACAACGAGCAATATACGTCAACATACATCCGCTGTTTTGAAGTCCTCTTTTCTGTTATTGTTCCGTAACGCCCCTCCACCATATTGTCGATTTCCCATCCGGCTTTAATTTGTTCTCGGTTATCCCGTATTTTACGTAAATTGTATTTATGAATTAACATTTGATTAGTTAATAATCTGCATATTAAATCGATACAGCACTTCGCAATTTGTTTTTTAACATGCAATTTGCATACAAACAAGATACCATTAAGAAAACAAATGTACGGGAATATCAATTCTAGGATAAAAAAGGTAAAATCTTTTTAGTCCTATCCTCATTTGTTCTTCATGGCATGAATAAAACAAAAATATGCTGACAGAAAAAAATAAAATGATTTCTTGCCTGCACTATATTCTTTGCATCAACAGAACTATTCAGAATCATCAAAATCTATAATATTTTTAATTTTAAAATATTTTCATATCCTTATTAAGTAAACGTTACGTATATCAGACTTGATTTGGACATTATCATCTCGAATCAGCTGTAATATGGACAGGAATAAGCATCGCTTCCATACCGACTTTTATGAGAAACTGTCATTCTATACTGGCCAGATGACATTTTATAGAAACGACAAAAGGCACAAGCCTTCTCCTTGGAATTACTATTGAATTGTTTTTCAGGTGCACGCTCAAAGGAATTTGTAGAAAAACCGGCAGTGACCATAGACGGTATTGACCTTATAAATACCAGAAAGAACAAAGCTATTGGAATCAGTATCAAAGATGACAACGTCATCATAAATACTGGTAGCAGACAAGCCCAAAAATAGAAATAGATATAACACATCTCTATCCAGCTGGCATGACTACGAATATTTTGAATAATTAAGACTACCATATGTACGAACATAATGCCCAACAGTACCCACAAAAATTCATCATTGAACTCATTTGAACTAAACAAATATACTACGCACCAAACGCCTAATGCCAAAAATATATGAGTAGTATACAAGCTACGCCCTGACCAGATTTCTGACAACAAAAGAGTGGCTCTATAGCCTAATAAGTTGGCTGCCGAGAGTATGAAAAAGATAATCCAAAAGAAAATTGTTTTCAGCCAACCGTATTTTCCTACGGAAAACAAATAAGCCATAATGCCATGTCCGTTCTGTTCTATGCTGTAATACTTAAAAAGCAAATAATTGGCAACCAAAGAACAAATGGAAATCAAAATGTAGGCAATCCCTACTTTCATACGTGTCAGCTTGCCGGCACAACATATAATAACACCCATCAACAGAGCCGTCAGCAAGGCAGTCAGACTAATGATCATCTTACGTTCATGTTCCTTTCGTTTCTCCTTAGTCATATGTACCGTTTCTATTTTTTTTGAAAAGGCTTTCTTGTTCGTTCTCGACCAAGTCCTGGCGTAAGGTGTGTCCAGTGTCTATATTGAACAGACTATCGCAATTCACATGGTGTGTATGTCCGGTACGCTTGTTTTTCACAAATGCGGTTCTGTCCCCTATTGCTTTTCTCACTGTCAGTAAATCACCCACTTTCAACGTATCCCGCCCGGAAACCCCTAACGGTCCTTGTATACCAACCAGCATGTCTTTTGAAACACTGTATTTTCGATTTGGATGACAAGATGTCAAACAAAATGTCAATAAAATACAAAAAGAAATTTTCCACATATTATTTTATCTGTTTATTTTCTGTAAAAATCAGTTCACGTCGCAACGTCGGGCAAGATAGTAACTCAATATGGGTAGTCCAAGTACCATGCACCATAACACAGCAATAAAAATGTAATAGAATAACCAGTCCAATAATAACATGACGACAAATGCTATAATCATTCCTGCTCCAAAACCTGTAAATCCTGTAGCTATTACACTTCCTGTCCGTACAACCACAATAGCAAACTCGAAAATGCAACTCAACATGATTTTCAACATTGTGACTATCGCCTCAACAAAAAGAAATACAATACCCACAAAGGTTACACCAGTGGCCATACTCGCTTGCCCTACAAAAGTTCCGATGCGTTTAGCAGACAATAGATGTACAGAATTCTTTATTGGCTTTCCGCAAAAAGCACGATAACGCTCACCAAATCCACCAACAAGGATTGCCAAAGCTGCTACATAATAAACATAGAAGCCATAGGTGTGAATGGTATACATGAAATTTCGGTCCGAAAGAGGTTCTAATGATGCAAAAATCAAAAGGAAGACAGCCATATAGAATGAAAAGCGTCCTACATAGCTGTATTCTCTACAATGATTGACAAGCGTTCCTAGCTTGTTATATTCTTCTATCACATCATCATCGGCACATCCAGTCGCAATTGCAATGTCCAGTTCCTGTACGGCCATTGCCATTTGTGCATCAGTTTCCGGATACATAGGCTGATTGGCCGAACCGAATGCCTCCCATGCTCTGCTAATATGTTCCAGTGCCTTCCCCCTGCTGTCAGTACCTGCATAGTACTTATTAATAATCCACTGCCGACTGACAGCCTTATATCTGTTTCGCCTTTGTTTGATGCCTTGAAGAATAACAAATGCGATAAATGCCATTAATAAGAAACGTCTCCAGTCCAAGGAAGTATGGTCATCATCAGGACGGAATACCGTTACCTTGTCTGTGCTCATCAATACTGCTTGGTCTTTTTCATTCAACAGACCGCGATAAACGGCTACTTCCATCAATGCCGAAGGAGTATGAATATATATGCTGTCAGATGCCCGGTTAAATTCAATGGAAATATTCCGGTAAGACCAATATTGGCTACCGGAAACAGATACACCCTGCATAAAATGAAAGCCTGACTTAAAAGGGTAAGATAATGCATAAACACTAAAAATAATTCTCACATAACCATCCTTATCACAAGACATGGGAGCTTCATATTTAATATGAGTAGTGTAAGTGGAGTCTATATACCCCTTCAGTTCTAAAGTTCCATTATCAGCCACAAGCAGATCACCTAAACGCCCCATTGTAAGCAATTTGGAATCTATAGATTTTTCTTTTCCACGAGAAGGCGCATAGCATAAAACCAAAGTAGTGGTATCAGGTAGAGTGGACAATATAAAGGGAGGGTACATTTCGTGCTTAGTCCAATACGTCCATTAGACAAGGTGTCGAAACGCAAATCAACTGATTTTTCATAACTGTACGCTTCCCGATAGTGAATTTTCTTTTTACCAATCAAGTCTTCTGTTCTATCCTTGGTAAAGTCCCATAAGGCCATCAACCCTTCCTCCGGCCATACAGTCTGGTCATTTGCCTGCAACGGTAAAGAGAAAAGCATCCATACGCATGATGCAATCCAGTATATTATTCCTTTTTTCATCATTTTTTGTTCGAATTGGTAGATAAACGTGTATCATTTGTCTGCTCTGTCTGATATTATTTTTTTTATTTGTTCCATAATTTCTCCTTCATTGTCAACCTGACTTCTATAAATAAGTGCATGTATATTATCAACCGTCACAATCCGAATATATCTGGTAGAGTCTCTAGCTTCTTCCGGGGGCGTGAGAACACTACCGTTCAGAGTGCAGTATCCTATGCCATGTTTGTAGACCCGATAATTGTCTCCTACACTAATATTGCCGTTAAAGAGAATTATAAGTTCTTGCAGATAAAGCATTGACAAATAGTGAGGCAACTCAGACTTGAGTGCGTTTTTCCAATATCCGGATAACTTAACAAGCACAATCCACATCAAAAAGCCCACTGCCAATACCATCATTTCTTCCGTATTCAGCTTTGGTAATTCACGGGTTCCAATATAGTGGGGAAGACATATTATTGAAATACCGATAATAACTATAAAAAATAAAAACCAAAGAATATGGTAAATAAAGCTGCAAATCAGTCTGAGTGTATCTCTTATAAAATATTTCATAATTTCCACATCAAAATTGAAACAAGCAAGACTTAATCTGACAATTATTTACATCTTAATCTAATTATCAGAAAAAGTCTTGTTTATCGCACTTCAAGATATTATTTAATTTCCTTAATGCCAAACTTGTCTTTCATCTCGTCATTCCACCGTTTCTGCCGTTTATTGATAATCTCTTGTTCCGAAATATAAGACCCTTCGCAGACAAACTTCAGCGAGTTACAACTTTCTTGATATTTGGCCGGAACATCAAGAGCATAAACTGTCTCTTACACATGTAGTGTATCGCCGACAGCAAGTTTGTTTTGACCGCTTGTGCGCCCTGAGCCTACAGCATCATCATCACTCATTATCAGGTAATACAAACGAAAATACTTTTCCACCGTAGCCGTAATCACAGCATCAAACTTTACTTTGAGACGTGTGCCTTTTTCTCCACCGCTCAACAATCCCGGTTCAGGCAGAACGACTTTCTCAATCTGGATATCGGATACTATCTTGTAGGGTAGTTCATCCTCCTGTGAATAGGGAAGAACCCGGCCCGGCATTTTGTCGGCAAGAGGCTGTGCCTCTTGTCCGGCTTTATCAAAGGCATCTTTCATTTCAGCTATAATAGCAAGAGAGCCTTCCTTTTCCTTGCCTTTGGCTATGTTTTTTATCTTTTCAATGATTTCCACCTGCTTTTTCTCATAGATGCTGGGAATTCTGCTAAACAAGCTGTCATTGTTACCGTTGCCGGTTGTACCATCCCCGCAGGAAGCAAGTATCATGGCCGCAAAACATGCGGCTGCACCCAATAGCTTTTTTGTTTTCATCTTGTTCTCATTAAATGGTTACTATATTAAAATTTACTTTCAACAAATTGTATGATGATTTCACCTTTACGATTAACATAAGATGACTTTTCCTCTGTAGTTCTAAGATTGGTTATATAAAGTGCTTTTCCCTCATGGAAATCACTGCATAAGTTATCATATATCAAATCCCCTTTTTGAGCAATAAAAGTATAGCGGGTGTTACCAAATTTGTCAAGTCCGATAATATATTCGCCATTGAAAAAATAGCCTTGTGCACCACTTTGAATGATATGATCTTCAGTGCTCTCTTTATTCGCATCAAAATTGTCAAAGTAAGCGGTCTTATTGAAATTTTTGTCTATAACAAAAGTATGTCCGATACCACGTCTCACTTCTTGTTGGTAGAGTAATGCATGTCCGTTATGGAATGAACTGATGCGCTCCGACATGTCATCTCCATACTTGAAAGGACCCTTTATGATGGTTCCCGTCTTGTCAATGTAAAATTTCTCTTTCTCTTTATTGGCGATTACTGCATATCCGTCAGAAAATGATTTGAGCTGAATTGTATAAGTAAGCGGAATTACTAATTTTCCGGTTGTATCTATGCCCCCCCCATTTCTCCACTTCACCAACTTTTCCACATACAGCCGCCATCCCATCACTGAAATCAAGGACCTGAAGATAAGTGGCGGGTATTACTTCTTTGCCGTTTATATCCCGGAATCCCCATACCATTTTACCGGAGTCTGAACGCTTTTGATAAGCAGCAAGGCCATCGCATAAGGGACGATTGACTAAATCTTCATACCAGCCTTCGATATTTAAATTCGGAAAGATGAACTCACCTTTCGTATTGATATACTTTAGGAAAGGTTTATCACCAAACTTTATAGGATTGGTACAGACTAAAGCCACACCATCAACGAAATTACTGGCTTTCTTTATATTGTCAAGTTGTTTTATGACCTTTCCTTCATTATCATACAATATCGCTTTGTACACGTACGTACCATTTTCTTTTTCTATACAGTCTATCACACGGTTGTCGCTGAATCTCATATTTGTCATAGCCTTCTGGTTGTATATATCCTTGTCAGATACGGAAAAAACTTTGTCTCCTTGCTCGTTGATATAAAAAGAACCATTTTTAGGAGTATGGATAAAAGCCAAACCGCAAGAAAATTCGCCACAGCGTATTCCTGAAGCTTTATCCAATATTATTCTCTTTGTCGCAGATGTCTCATGGATTTCAACAAGAGTCTTTTTTGAACCATCAGTCCCGAAATTTCCATGATACAACCCCTTTAATGTTTCATCAGTCGATTGTTGTCCAGCCGCATTGCTTTCCTTACTTGATTGATTCTCATTGGATGTGGCTTTTAATTCCTTTTCTACTGCTTTCTTAATTTTTTTTTAAACTTTGCGCATTAGTATTGTCAGGGGAACACATTGCCATAACAATACAAAGAATAATTTTTTTTCATTTTAGTAAACATGTCCTCCAGTTCCATATAGGGCGGTTAAATAAACATAGAAGCGTGGAACTGCATGCCACGTCTTAAACTGGAGGTCCTGAGAAAACCTTTACGACAGATATGGTTATAGCAGCCCACGCTATAGCGTGAGAACCACTATGCTATCCTTGTCGTACTTTGAAATTTCTCAGGTTTCCAGTCTACAAGATAAGCATAACGCTTCTTCAAATTCTAAAATGTCCTGGAGAGAGAGTTTTCTCTCTTCATATTGGTACATAAGTATTTATAATCAGATAAGATAAGGCATTCATACTTTACAGTTTGAAATTTCACATATCCGTTTTCAACGATAGTCATATCCGCCCTTTCCGTCACATCGTTATTGAAATTTCATGAAACGACCGGTTAAGACAGTCGCCGAACATCGTCAGATCCTTGTCGATTTTCTCGGTGGTGATCTTACAGTACTTCTGCGTAGTAACTATGTTCGTATGTCCCAGAACCCGGCTCACACTTTCGATGGGGACCCCCTTGCTTAAAGCCAGCGTTGCGAATCCATGACGGCTTGAATGGAACGATATGTTCTTGGTAATCCCGCACTCCCTTATCATCTGCTTTAACGGTTTGCAGATTGACCAGTAATTCAGATCGGGAAACACGAGCCCGTTCTCCTGAAACCTCTCGTAACGCTTGATAATCTGCAAAGGAATATCCAGCAGCTTCACCTGGAAATTCACTTTCGTCTTGTGACGCTTGGACAGTATCCATTTCTCACCGTTCACTTCCGCAATGTCATCGGTAGTCAGTTCCTTTATATCCACAAAAGACAGGGCGGTGAAGCTGGCGAAGACAAACAGATCCCGGATATAAGCCAGCTTCCTGTTTGAAAACTCGTGGGTCATTACCGTCTTGATCTCATCTTCGGTCAGGTATTCCCGTTCCTTGACGTTCTGGTTGATGCGATATTGTGCAAACGGGTTTCTCGGAGTCAATCCGTTGTAATGGGCTTTCGCCACAATTGTTTTCAGCCACATGCAGTTTGACCATACACTGGCGTTATGAAGTCCCGCATCAGTGGAAAGATAGATCTCGTACTCCTTGATGAAGTCAGGGGTAAGCTCAAGCATGGAAATGTCACTCCGCCTGTAGCATTTCTTAATGAATGCAGCCAGATGGTTTCTTGCCCTTACCCGCACCCGATACGAGCCTTCCGCCCGGTCTATGCCGATACGCTTCCTGAAACTCTCGTTGTCCTTATCGAATGCACCGAGAAGTGTTTCGTATTCCGTACCGACCCCCTGAAAGGCATTGCGCACCATTTCAGCCGTAACGAACGCTTCCCTGTCCGAAAGACGCTGATAGTGCTTGATGATTTGGGCCTTAATGTTGTCCAGGGCGAGGTTAATGTCCCTCGCTTCCCTGCTCTTCCCTTTTGCCCGGTTGCCCTTGACATCCCAAAGCTCTTTGGCAATGGTCTGCTTGCAACTGAATTGGGCTACGGAACCGTTGATTGTCACTCGTCCCATAATCGGAACAAAACCGTTTTTCTCCTTACTGCCGTTCACGTAAAACAGCACTTTGAATGTACTTCGCATAATCCTATTTGTTTTTGTTACAAAATTAGTTATCAGCGAGTTATACATTGCAACGCAAAATGAGGCAGGTAGTAGAAACAATCTCCGACTCTCAATAAATTAACCCGATTACCGGGTAATGATTTGGAAACCGTTCGCCCTCGTTACCTTTCGTTTCTCTGCACTTTGGCATTGGAGAGGTCTTCATCGGTTTTCCTCATAAGTCATTGAATGCCAGTTACAATATCTTCATTTATTCGTTTCTAATTGATTTTTCCAGAAATATAGATTATTTTTGTGTTATCAAAGAACGGTTATATGAATGTATAATTTGAAAAGGAATGTCCCCTAAGTTATCCGAAAGTGCCCCCAAAGTGTAACAAAAAGTAATTGCTATAAATGAAAAGGAGCTAAGTCATTGACTTAACTCCTTGATATTTACCAGTCGGGGTGACTGGATTCGAACCAGCGACCACACGCCCCCCAGAGTTTTCTTTTTATTTTCTATATTTTTGTATTTAATTGAAATACAGTATATTTGTGGCGATTAAAATATAAATGAGTTGTTTTTGACTATACGGAATTAGATATACTTAGACTAAAAACGTCAGTAATCCGTCAGTAATTATTCGGTTATAAATAGCTGGTAATCTAATTTATAGGTTTTAGAAACAAACTCGTTTTTTAGAACGTCAGTAAAATGTGTCGCTTATGAAGTATGCTTCATTTAAAATGTGGGTAGCAGATAAATACCATTATAAAGATGGTTATGCTATTTGGCTGGTTGTGCGGAAAGACAATAAACGTAAGGTTATGGCATTAGGTATTTATGCAGAGCCACACCAATGGGATGATAAACAAGAACTGTTTATCACAGATAAACGTGTTCCTAAATTACATCCTGACTGTAAATATCTGAATGATTGGCTTATTCAGAAAAAATCTGAGATACTTCATATCATTGCAGAGTTTGATAAAAATAAAATAGACTGGACTTTGAATCAGTTTGAACAAGAGTTTTTTCATTATTCCAATAAAGGTAATGTCAAAGACTATTTTGAAAAGCTGATACAGACATATAAAGATACGAATCATATAGGAAATGCCGCTTGTTACAATCGAACGCTTCATCTGCTTGAATTATTCGATGATAATTTTTCAGAGCGGGTTTTTCCTGAAATTGACATTAAGTATGTAAAAGCTTTCGATGTCTTTCTTCAAAAAAAGAGAATGTAAAGGCAATACAAGAAAGTTTTATTTTAAAGCCCTAAGAGCAGTTTTAAATAAAGCTATTCAAGATGGAGAAGCATCAGAATCCACTTATCCATTCGGAAAAGGAGGGTTTAGTGTTGCATCTTTGGAAGAAGAAACGATGAAGCGGTATTTACCACATGAAGATATGGAAAAATTGAAAAACACCGTAGTTGAAAGTGTGGCTCAAGAGCTTGCTCGAAGATTATTCCTCTTTTCGTATTATTGTTATGGTATTTCTTTCATTGATGCAGCATTATTAACAAAGAAAAATATCATCCGTTATAATGGTGGAAACTATATCGTATATAAGCGAAATAAAACAAAGGAAGCCAAACGAGTAAAACCAATTCAGATTAGAATTACACAAGAAATACAAGATTTATTGGATTGGTTTGCCACGAATACATTGTTAGTTGAGGATTATTTGTTGCCGATTGTTTCTATCGCAGGATATAAAGGAGAGCAACTTTATAATCATATTCGCAGTCGTTTTGGGCGTAATAACAAGAATTTAGCTAACTTAGCGCAGACTTTGGGAATTACGGACATGAAGCTGACCAGCTATGTCAGCCGTCATACAATGGCTATGACTTTACAGGATAATCAAGTACCACGTGAAGTTATCTCACAGATATTAGGTCATAGTGATTTGGCAACGACCAATACTTATTTGGATAGTTTTGGAAGTAGCGTAATAGACGAAGCGGTAAAAGTATTATAAAAGAAACGGTATGTTATCAACAGATAAAATAAAGTACCTACTTTCGCATGGCGAGAACAAGCAAGTAGAATTTAAGAAATGCACGGATAAGGTCTCGGCTTCCGTGTATGAAACGGTATGCTCTTTTTTGAATGCAGAGGGAGGATATATCTTCTTAGGAGTGGATGATGATGGCACGATATTGGGAATTAATCCTAAATGCGTAACAGATATAACCAAAAGTATTATCAATACGCTGAATAACCTCGAGCAGTTCCTTCCTCCAATGCCAATTACACCGGAACAGACAGAGATAGACGGTAAGATTATCCTGTATCTGAATGTGCCGGAGAGTGAACAGGTACATAGATATAAGAACCGTTTCTACGACCGATGGGGTGATGCAGACAATGATGTGTCAAAGCATACTTATCTGGTTAAGAATATGTTCATGCGAAAAGAAAAAGAATCTTCTGAGAACGAGGTTTTTCCCGATGTGACTTTGACGGATATGGATGAAGAATCGTTCAAGATTATGCGCAGCCACATTTCCATCCATAACTCTAATCATCCGTGGTTGAGTATGACGAATGAAGAACTTCTGAAAAGTCTGTTTTGGGGTAAACAACGGGTAACAAACAGGGAAGGGTATAAGTTGGCTGCCATTCTTTTGTTGGGCAAGGAACAGACTATTCTGAACTGTTGCCCATGGCATCGCACAGACGCTATTTATCGTAGTATGTCTTACGAGCGTTTCTTGCATCCGCTTCCTACCGACCCTGATATTCGCTACAATGACCGAGATATGATATGCGTAAATCTGATTCAGTCATATATCCGTTTGTTGAATTTCGTGCAACGCAATATGCCTGATAAGTTTCGCTTGGCGGATAATGGTATAGACCGTTTGGATTTACGGGTAATGATATTCAGAGAGATAATATCGAATACACTTCTACATCGTGAGTATATCAGTTCATATACCAATAAGTTTCTCATATTCCGCGACCGGGTAATCACGGAAAACTGGACGAAACCATTTCAAACAGGGAATATAGATATAAATGACTGGCGTACCCGTACAAAGAATCCGTTGATAACAAAGGTATTCCGTGAAATGAAATGGGCTGAGGAACTTGGCTCTGGACAGAAGAATATTCAGAAATATGCTCCGTTATACTTTGAAAACTCTGAGATAGAAATACATAGCGGAGAGGAATTTATCTTTTCCATTACCTATCGTGACCCTAAAGAGTTTGAACTTACAGAGAATATGCCGACAAGTCAAAATCAAGTTAGCACTAAGTCGGCACTAAGTTGGCATCAAGTTGGCACTAAGTTAGCATTAAGTCAAAAGGATATTAAAACTATATTGGAAACATGCTTGCCTGAAAATACTTTAACTCAGATTATTGCTTTATTCAATTTTAGTGATAGGACAAAATTTAAGAGGAAATATATAAACCCTTTGATTTCGGAAGGATTGTTAGCTATGACTGTTCCTGATAAGCCTAACAGCCGTTTACAGAAATATTATACCACAGAAAAAGGAAAATCACTACTACTATGCCAAGACGGAAACAATTGACATTTCATATCCAAGATTTGCGATGTGCAGGTCATATCATCGAAGAGTTATCCCAATTACCACAGTTGGCTAACTTTGACATGAGTTCTATTGAACTGACCATCAAAGAAAACAGACCTACACCCAAAATCCTCAAAAAGGACATAGATATATTGATAGACTGTTTACAACGTGGATTTTCAGCCAATAAGCATACTCTTATGCAATTGAACGGATGTTACCTAATTACAAATGTTCATTTAGCCAGATGGATGAAGACAACCCAAGCATCCGTTAATAAATGGATAAAGGACGGTCTAATAAGCCCCAGTAAGAAATCATTCACCAATTTGAAATTTTTCGATATAGACGAAGTAATAGACCAACTTCGTAAACAAAAACAATAAAATCACATATTCTTTTATCGTCTATATCAACTGTGCCAATTAGTGCCAATTCAAAGCCATTTGCTGCCAAGCCTTGAAATCCTGTCGGGTAAATGTCATCGTATGACATTAAATGTCTGCTGTTGGCATAGTTAATATAGATATTTACCTGTTTTATAAGCTCTTATTTTTATATTTCCTTTGCTGTATCAACGTTGAGATAGCTGTGACGACAGCTTATTGTTTAACCCTAAAATGTTTGATTATGGCAAATATTATTGTCGCAACAGAGGAGCAGATTCAAGAGGCTGTATTTAATGCGGTTTCAAAATTCTTTTCAGGAAATCAACAGGCAGTATCCGATTCCGATTTACCTGATACGTTAAGTATGCCCAATGCTTTGAAAGTACTGGAGGATAACGGTTTTCCAACTTCAAAGGCGAAGTTGTACAAAATGACCTCGCAAGAACAAATACCCTTTATGAAGTATGGAAACAAACTAGTCTTTTCCCGTAAAGCTCTTATTGAATGGGCACATAAGCAATTGGTTCCTAACAATAGTGAAAGTTGTAATTCTGCAATCAACATTCAAAAATGTTTCACTCGTAAATGCTAAAGCTATGAGTACGGAAGAAACATTAAAGAATGAAAATCCGTTTGTTCGGGTTGGCACTACACTCTATAAGATAGTAAGCCAGCCCCAACTGAACGGGGGACATATCAAGAAGCGTGTCGTATGGAACAACAGCACGTTACGACAGGACTATGGGAAGAACTATCTTGCTACCGTCCCCAAATATGACGGTTTTTGCACTGTACCCAATCACCTGAATTACCAAAAGGAGATTGATGGCTTTCTGAACCTTTACGAACCGATAGAACATAAACCGCAGCAAGGGGACTTCTCACATATCCAGTCCTTGATGCGGCACATCTTCGGGGAGCAATACGAGCTGGGTGTAGACTATATGCAACTGCTGTATCTACAGCCGACACAGAAGTTGCCCATTATCCTGCTCGTCTCAGAGGAACGCAACACAGGTAAAAGTACGTTTCTGAACTTTCTGAAAGCCATGTTTGAGAACAACGTGACATTCAACACCAACGAGGATTTCCGCAGCCAGTTCAATTCCGACTGGGCAGGAAAGCTGCTAATCGTTGTGGACGAAGTTTTGCTCAACCGCAGGGAAGACAGCGAACGGTTGAAAAACCTGAGTACTACTTTCACTTATAAGATGGAAGCCAAAGGAAAAGACCGTACAGAAGTAGCTTTCTTTGCCAAATTCGTGTTATGTTCCAACAACGAGTATTTCCCAATACTCATAGATGCAGGAGAAACACGCTATTGGGTGCGGAAGATAATGCCGTTGCAGAGCGATGACACCAACTTTCTGCAAAAGCTAAAAGTAGAGATACCAGCCTTTCTTTATTTCCTGACCCAAAGGAAACTATCTACAACACAGGAAAGCCGTATGTGGTTCAATCCGACACTGATATATACCGCAGCCTTGCAGAAGATTATACGAAGCAACCGCAACCGACTGGAAATAGAAATGACCGAGTTGTTGCTTGACATCATGTCGAACATGAACGTAGAAAGCGTATCATTCTGCCTGAACGACCTTGTAACCTTGCTACTCTATTCACAGGTCAAGGTTGAAAAGTATCAAGTGAGGAAAGTTGTGCAAGAAGTATGGAAACTCACTTCCGCACACAATTCGCTATCCTACACCGCTTATGAGTTCGCACCCCATCGTGAGTGTCACTATGAGCCGAAAAGGAAAACTGGTAGGTTTTATACGGTAACGAAAGAACAACTGACCACTATCTAATTATTTTGATGAAATGATGAATAAGGGAAGTAATATATTGCCTTACAGATAGATATGTATTCATCAAACACTCATCAACAACGATTGCTGATGAAAAAAAGAAAACATCATTTCTCTTTTGGAAAGCAATCTGATGAGAAAAAGATGAGCCGATATAATTCTGTTTATCAGCGCGTTACATTTCAAATTCATCAAATCATCATTTTTTCATTCACCTACAAATCCGTAAGAAAATGACAATAGAAGAAGCTAAAAGCATACGAATAGCCGACTACCTGCACAGCTTGGGTTATTCACCAGTAAAACAACAAGGTATCAACCTTTGGTACAAATCCCCATTTCGGGAAGAGAGTGAAGCATCGTTCAAAGTGAATACCGAACGTGAACAATGGTATGACTTCGGTTTGGGAAAGGGCGGAAACATCATTACACTGGCTGCACATCTGTACGCTACCGACCACGTACCTTACATCTTGAAACGGATAGCAGAGCAGACACCGCACGTGCGCCCGGTATCTTTCTCTTTTGGAAAGCAAAACTCTTCCGAGCCGAGCTTCCAACAGTTGGAGATTGTTCCTTTATCGTCCCCTGCCCTACTTGCCTACTTACAAGATAGAGGAATTAACATAGAACTGGCGAAAAGAGAATGTAGTGAAGCACGTTTCACTCACAACGGCAAGCGGTACTTTGCCATCGCCTTTCCCAATGGTTCGGGTGGATATGAAATTCGCAACCGCTATTTCAAGGGCTGTATCGCCCCTAAGGAAATCTCCCACATCAGACAGTCGGGAGAAGCGAGGAATACCTGCTATGTATTCGAGGGATTCATGGACTATCTTTCTTTTCTGACATTGAGAAAGGAGAGCTGTCCGAATCACCCGGAACTGGACGGACAGGACTACATCATATTGAACTCCGTATCGAATGTGAACAAGGCACTCCATCCGTTGGGCAGCTACGAACGTATCCACTGCTTTTTCGACAACGACCGTGCAGGTATGGAAGCCCTCCAACAAATCCGCAAGGAATACGGCAGAGACCTGTACATTCGTGACGCTTCGCAGACTTACAGCGGATGCAAGGACTTGAACGAATACTTACAGAAACAGGCTGAAAGAAAAAGGCAAGTCCAGTCCGTCAAAGGGGTGCGCAGCCAGTCACCGAAAAAGAGAAACGGCTTTCGGTTATAGCCCACTATAACTACACGCTCCGCTTTCGTAGTTGTGGGCTCTCCCGAGGGGATTAGGGCTTTGCCCTAATGACCCACTCAGGGCGTTTCACCCCTGAGAACCCCGAGCAAAGAGTGACCCTCTCTTTGCAATCTCCGCTTATGGGTTACCCCTAAGAACCCCTCTGCGAAAGCGAGCAAAGTAAATCAATTGTAAACAAAGGAAAGAAGCTATGGCAACAAAATCAAGCATACATATCAAGCCTTGCAACATCGCATCGAGCGAGGCACACAATCGAAGGACTGCCGAGTATATGCGTAATATCGGGGAGTCCAGAATCTATGTCGTTCCCGAACTTTCCACCGATAACGAACAGTGGATAAATCCCGACTTCGGCACTCCCGAACTGCGAACTCATTATGACAATATCAAGCAAATGGTCAAGGAAAAGACCGGACGTGCCATGCAGGAAAAGGAAAGGGAACGCAAGGGGAAGAATGGAAAGATTATCAAAGTGGCAGGATGTTCACCTATCCGTGAAGGAGTACTGCTTGTCAGACCGGACACCACACTGGCTGATGTACGCAGATTCGGTGAAGAATGCCAAAGACGCTGGGGCATCACTCCACTACAAATTTTCCTGCACAAAGACGAAGGGCATTGGCTGAACGGTCAGCCGGAAGCGGAAGACAAGGAAAGCTTTCAAATCGGGAACAGATGGTTCAAGCCAAATTATCATGCCCATGTCGTATTCGACTGGATGAACCATGAAACCGGAAAGAGCCGAAAACTCAATGACGAGGATATGGCAGCAATGCAGACCTTGGCTTCCGACATTCTTCTGATGGAACGTGGGCAGGCAAAGGCTGTCACTGGTAAGGAGCATTTGGAACGGAACGATTTCATCATAAAGAAACAGAAAGCCGAACTGCAGCGCATCGAGGAAACCAAGCGACACAAAGAGCAACAGGTAAATCTTGCCGAGCAGGAACTCAAACAGGTAAAATCGGAAATACGAACCGACAAACTCAAAAGTGTAGCCACTGACGCTGCCACCGCCATAGCAAGCGGTGTCGGTTCTCTTTTCGGAAGCGGTAAGTTGAAAGAGCTGGAACATAGCAATGCAGAGCTGCATCAGGAAATTGTCAAACGAGATAAAAGCATTGATGATTTAAAAGTCAAGATGCAACAAATGCAGGAGCAGCAGGGGAAACAAATTCGTAATCTTCAAGGAATACATAATCAAGAGCTTGAAGCCAAAGACAAGGAAATATCTCACTTGAACACCATTCTTGAAAAAGCGTTCAACTGGTTTCCATTGCTCAAAGAAATGTTAAGAATGGAAAGACTATGCTATGTCATCGGATTTACCAAAGATATGGTAAACAGTCTTTTAATCAAAAGGGAAGCTATCAGATGCAGCGGAAAAGTTTACTCCGAAGAACATAGACGAAAATTTGAAATCAAGAATGATATTTTCAAGGTGGAGAAAAGTCCGGTTGATGATAATAGATTGGTACTGACCATAAACAGGCAGCCAATAGGCGAGTGGTTCAAGGAGCAATGGGAGAAATTAAGGCGAGGTTTACGACAATCTACGGAAGAGCCAAGAAAAAGTAGAGGATTTAGAATGTAATCTGATGGTATTTAGTTGGATTTCAATAAAGTTTGCTATATTTGCAATGGATTGAGGTAACTCTTTCCAATACATAAGAGAAAAGAAGAAGCGTTATGCTTATCTTGTAGATGAAAACGTAGGAAATTTTCAAAGAGTACAAGGAGAGCATAGTGGTTCTCACGCTATAGGCGTGGGCTGCTATATCCATATCTGTACTCAAGGTATTTTCCTACGACCTTCATCTAAGACGTGGCATACAGACCCACGCTTCTTATTGTATAACTCTGCTTTATGGGTCTCAGGCAATTATATGAAACCAACAACATGATTTCACAAGATGATTTTTCTTTATTTGACCCTCAAAAAATGGGAGCTTCAGTCTTACCTGACAAGCCTAGTAATTATATCATTGTATTACGGAATACATCCTCATTGCCCATAAAAGTGCAAATTTCCACCACTCCTATACTGACCTCTTTTGACTACAAAGAAGAGAAATACAATGTCGTGTATGTAGGTAAAAGCAGTAAAAGTCTGCGTATTCGTGACTATAATCAACATTTCACCGGCACTGCCGGATATTCCACAATTCGCAAATCATTAGGCTGTTTATTGGGATTCAAACTAATTCCAAGAGATATAAACTCTCCTCAAAACGGAAAAACCAAGTTCAATGAAACTGACGAATCTGTACTTACAGAATGGATGAAAGACAATCTGTTACTTTTTCACTACGCAAATAACGATTATGCAGATATTGAAAAAGAATTGATTCGTATATATAATCCCCCTCTAAACCTGCAAGGAAATTTTAATAAAATCAACCTTAACTTTCGCAAGGAGCTTTCTGCGCTTCGCTCATGTACTTCGACAAAACAAAACTCAATGTCGGATAACTTATTAACGTCAAATGCTTATTCGCAATACATACAATGCAGTAATTGCGGTATAAATCTAACAATAGATGAAGGGTTAAAAAATGAGGAGTACATTAAATGCCTTTCCTGTGGTTGTATTGTTCAAAATACCATTTATATGCAAAACAAAAAGAAAAAAGAACGTCGACAATGGACATCGGCATTGATTTTTCTTGCTATAATCATAGTTATCATTTCCTCAATCGGAGAGCAAAGTAGCTTTTCAGGGAGTTACAACAATACTGAAAACTACGGAAACAATAAAGGACCTTCTCAAACAGAAGCCATGGCTGGGGTAAGGGTCTATCTTAAACTGCATTATCTTAAAGACCCAGACAGTTATGAAGGGATAAGCTGGGAAGCCTTTGGTATATACAATAAGGACAACAACACTTACTTTGCCCTTCACAAATACAGAGCTAAAAACAGTTATGGCGGTTACGTGGTGGAAGAGAAACTTTTTGTATTGGATTCAGACGGAAATGTGATAAAAGTTGTAGATGACATGAACGAAATCATTAATGGCTATTGATATAAGCAATAAATAAACGATTTAAAATTAATGAATATGGAACAAGAGAACAATAAAGAAAAATTAGGACCTGAATTTCTTCATTCAAATGAATATCAGGAAAAAATGAAAGTAAAACATGACCAAACCCAGAATAGAGTTAATAAATTTCCAATGATTATGCATTGTTTAGTGATACTATTTTTTATGGCAGGTATATATGCCATATATGATATTTCTAAGCCAGATAACATTTCTAGGTCGGATGTCATTTCTAAGTCAGATGTCATTCCTAAGTCAGATGTCATTCCTAAGTTAAATGACATCCCTAAGTCAGATATTGTTTCTAAGTCAAATGATATTTCTAAATCAAACAAAGAAATAATAGGTGCTTGGGAAGGTCGAAGTTATACAGGCGATTTGTATTCTTTTTCACTAGTGAAAAATGGATTAAAATATGAACTAGAAGAAAACGGCACAAATGGATACAGAAGTTATCAATGCACAAAGTATAATATAAAGAAAACAGGAGAGTATTATTTGTTAGACCCTGATAGAGGTGGAGTGCTTCGTCTGGATAAAGGACGGTCCATATACATCATAGACAACTTTGATTACGACCCTGTTGAAGAAAAAGAAATGAAAGCTATCTTAATCATTTGGTCCTCTCATGATGTACGTATCTATTCTGATTATATGGTTAATGGCACTATGTATTACTTGAATGATTATTCTAATTTACCTGTATATGAATGTTATGCAAAACTCAATTCTAAGGCGGATATTGTTTCTAAGTCAAATGATATTTCTAAGTCAAACAAAGAAATAATAGGTGCCTGGGAAGGTCGAAGTTATACAGGTGATTTGTATTCTTTTTCACTAGTGAAAAATGGATTAAAATATGAACTAGAAGAAAACGGCACAAATGGATACAGAAGTTATCAATGCACAAAGTATAATATAAAGAAAACAGGAGAGTATTATTTGTTAGACCCTGATAGAGGTGGAGTGCTTCGTCTGGATAAAGGACGGTCCATATACATCATAGACAACTTTGATTACGACCCTGTTGAAGAAAAAGAAATGAAAGCTATCTTAATCATTTGGTCCTCTCATGATGTACGTATCTATTCTGATTATATGGTTAATGGCACCATGCATTACTTGAATGATTATTCTAATTTACCTGTATATGAATGTTATGCAAAACTCCATTAATAGGTATGTTAAAAAATCAAAGAAGCTAAATCTGTTTATCATAATTGAATAATAAAAATATATTATAGCTATGAATAAGATAAGAAATGCTCAACAACTTTCTGAATATGAGAAAACCCAAATAGAGTTAGCAAAAAGTAAAGCGGAATTTCTGCAAGGATGTGGTGGCTGCTTGATGATTCCAGTCATCCTTGTCATTCTGTTTTGTATATTGATTTTTATAAGTCTAATCGCTTCTCCTTTTATGGATTAACCAAAAGCTTTAAGTCTAACTTAGGGATATTCATAAAATATGTCTAAAGTAAATATTGATGTGAGCGATTTTCTGATAAACAATAATTCAAAGCGATTGTTTGATGCTATTTTACAATATCTTACAGAATCTTTGAGATTAAAAAGTGAAGATGAAAGCCTTTATTGCTTTGAAAATGCCTGTTATGGTATTGTTTGTTATGAAGGAGAGAATTATTTAATTTAATGTCTAAAGTGCTAATAAGGGAATAATTGAAATACATCCACATATAATCAAGTACTTAAAAATATTCCCGTATAGAAATATCAAAATTTGTACGGGAATACTTTTATGCATAAAAATAATTATCAAACGGTTTATTTGGTATCTTATGCCAAGATGTGTAGATAACTAATAGCGAGCAGAAATAACTCAAAAGAAATTGCTGTAGTAAAGTATTTTATGTTTGATAGCATTTATTCTCCATCTCGAACGTCAGTAATCCGTCAGTAGATAAAAGAAAAAGGAGCTAAGCTAACTGCTTAACTCCTTGATACTCAGCTGTCGGGGTGACTGGATTCGAACCAGCGACCACACGCCCCCCAGACGCGTACTCTAACCGGGCTGAGCTACACCCCGAATTGCGGATGCAAAGGTAGTGCTTTATTTTAAATCTACAAATAAATCGTTGTAAAATATATATATGTGTCTGTTGCAAGTGATTTATCTTGCTTATTATTAGTGTTATACATTCATACGGTCAAGTGCTATTTAGATAAGATTCTAAATAGCAATGAGGCAACTTCGGTGGTTGTTTTATATCCTATATAGTGCAAAATACATGCAAAAAGCCTCGTCTTATTGCAATAAAAAGCGTCTAATCATCCCGAAACCTTAATCGAACCTTAATCGAAAAACAGGACGAACAATTGGGATGCAAATAGACTGCAAGGTTAATGTAGGTTAAAGTCTGTCCCAATTTCGCAATGTTTTAAGGAACCTTCCTTGTTGAGCCATTGCAATGATGTAGTTTTAATCATCGGAATTATCTATCTTTGCATTGAGCGAGAGTGAAGCTCTATACTTTATTCCTATGTAAAGTGTAAAATAATTTCGTCGGCCATATAACTTAAAAAGAAAAACAACAACATGGCAAGGACAAAAATCGTGCTTTTCAAAAGCAACATTAGAAGGGACGGAAGCTGCCCCGTCTGTTTAAGGGTGGCAAAAGAGGACAAAACAAAGTACATCGACTTGCAACTGTCGGCAACGAAAGGACAATGGGACGAACTGGCATCCCGATTTAAAAAAGACAAGCGTGTCAATCCTAACTACGAAAATTACAAT